>ENA-OQIR01000032-OQIR01000032.1-human-gut-metagenome-genome-assembly--contig:-NODE-32-length-56414-cov-5.135591_pt1 | contig 56414 bp, 71 predicted proteins | sample MGYA00242580_ERZ504745 | MGnify/ENA primary metagenome ERZ504745 (study PRJEB26092, sample SAMD00036214) | human gut metagenome | host: Homo sapiens | study: EMG produced TPA metagenomics assembly of...
TTCCAATTTCGTTATCAGCTGCTTTCAAGTCCAGTTCGATAATATATGGCATCCAGTCAATAATTCTTAAAAAATCTTCACATCCAAAATTATTGTCATAAAATTCAATATCGTACTAAGGGCAGTACCATGGGTTCCTATAACAATATCTTTATCCGTATTATCTGATAAAATCTCATTCAGTGCCTCTATGTTACGTTTTTGCACCATAGCAATGGACTCTCCACCTTCTTCATGATAATTATGATCAGCCCACCGTTTTCGGAACATTCCGTGGTTGTTTCCATCAAGTCCCTTTTCACGCTCCCTCAATCTCTCATCTGTTATAATCTCTTTTGTGAAAAAATCTGCTGCCTCTGCAATTGTATCCATGCTACGTTTATACGGACTACAATAAAACGCATCTATTTTCTTATCCTTCAAAAATTCCAGCACAATTGCAGAATCTTTCTTACCCTCTTCCGTCAAAGGTCTTGTCCTGTCTTCTTCCCAATCATGTTCCGGCTGTGCGTGACGCACGAAATAAACTCTTGTCATTTGATCAGCTCCATTTCATCTTCCATTTTTACAAATCCATATTTTTCATACAATGGCCGTCCCATCTCTGTCGCCTCTAAAGTAATCTGTGATACGCCCTGTTTCCTTACATCCTTTACCAGTAAATCTAATGTATGAAATGCAATCCCCTGTCTCCGATATTCCGATGCTGTATACATATTCATAATATAAGCCTTTTTACCTGTTGGATTATGATATGTCGGCATAACCTGATAAAAACTGACACCACCAGTGCCAATAAAGGTTTCGTTATCATACACCAGATATGCAACATGCTCACCAGTTTCTAATGCGCTCTTATAATACTCATAGGATTCTTTTTCCACCAATGACATATCCACATCATTCGATAGTTTGTTTGCTGCACGAAGAACAATAATTCTAGTTCTTACAAGTTCATCTATGTCTGCTATGGTTGCTTTTTTATATTTATAGTTTTTGCCATCTCATACTCCCCTCTAAATCTGTTAACCTTTTCGAATCAATTTTACCGCCTATCCTTAACTCTTTCTGCTGTTGCTCCATTTCTTACAAGACTACAATTCATTACCAATACTTTCATTTTGACCTCCGTTTTCATGTACCATATTTTATATGATATCACAGAATCACTACATCATCAACAACAATCGCAACTTCTTGCGATTGTTTCCCGATTTGCAATATATAATTCAGGTGCGTAAAGTGAATCGGGGACATGCAGAGGAATCATTATTTCATAGTGCGTAAATGCATGGTTTGGAATCCTTCTTAAGAAGTTATATGAACTGCACAGTTATTCGCCAGTCTGCTAAAAAAGTGCAAAAATTAGAGCCAGCCTTTCAACTGACTCTGCTCTACCCCAAAGCATATTATAATTTACTCTGATAATTCTCTAGCTGGTGGAATATACCAACTACATTCACAACATTCACTCTCACATCAAATATGACAATATAATTCATCTTATTGGGCACGTTTACGAGACAAACTGGAGGATGGAGAAATATCAGAAACGGAATATTATCTCAAAGAGGAAAAATACCCAATGAACCCAACAGCCCCAAATATAGAGTATACTATTTCGTTGAATCTTGATGATGACGACCTGCTACTAGTTCAGAATATGAATGAGGATGACGATGCAGCTGTAACATTTTTATCATCATACCAGTACGTGCATTTTTTGCACATACTGCTTTTATGTCCAGATTATACATATCATTCAAAATAACCCAAACAAATAATTTATATCTTTTGTATATATCAATATCAATGATTTTCTCCATTGCCATCAACATGTGCAAAATTTGCACCTGTTAAATCATTTCCTGCTTCTTCATACATACTCTTATATGTATATATTTCAGATGTAACCATTTCTGGATATAAATATATATACTTTCTACATACACACTTGAATAGCTCTAACATCCTGTCGCTGCTACATATTCCAACCATATAATCCAGCAAATATTCTACTTCTGATTCAGATGCTTTTCTTGCACATATTTCTTCGACTATTGGTTTATATGTAGCATATGCTAAGTCATCAAGTTCTGTTATCATGCATACTATTTTCTTAATTTCGTCATCCATAGCTTGTACTATATAATCCACCTTTCCTGATATTACGCACATTTGTTTATATATAAACGTTTCCAGTACTCAGATAATCTTTTATAACTTGATATACATACACACATTTCCACCTCTCTGATACTTTCACATTGGGGCACAAGCAAATCTTCATATGTACCTTTAGCAACCTGCTCAATACATAAAGATGATCAACAGATGGCAGAATCATTCCCTTAAACCAACGATATATCGGCTGTGGACATGATAACTGCAATATTTTCTGTATATCCTTTACTGTATAACCTGCTTTTTCAATTCTATATTTTAATAAGATGCCTGTTTTCTTCATATCAATATGTTCATACATATGTTGTCAACTCCTTTAGCAAAATTCACCCTCTGTCCAATCGAATGGATAATCTGGATCTTCCCAACTCTTCTCATCACCCCATATTCTTTCATGCACATGAAAACGTTCCTTCGCCAATTTTTCATTCTCGTTGTATTCTCTATGACAGAATGGCATATATATTTCCGCTTCCTGCTCTGTACATGATGCCATATGTAATCTAGCACCATTATCTGGAAAAATAGGATCAATATCATATATCCATTTCCTTGGCTCTGCCTTACGCTGACTATGATTGTACACTTTTTTTGAAATATTGTTTCCATGTGTATCTCCTGCCATATTCATCATAGATACTTACCATGCTCTTATTTTTCAGGCAAAATTCTTCCACTTTCTTAAATGTACTGATAGTCTTATGTCTTTAAAATAGTGGTCGCCAACCTGCACTCAGTTTACAAAGATGTACCTTATACCCTAAATATGGCTCATCTACAATTTCATATTCGATATCCTTGATTGTATATTCTGTTTCAACGGCAAAATACTCTCGCATTAGCTTTTTATTTCTACTCATCAAATAAAATTAGTTCCCATAAGATATACACCAATCCTCTTCTTTTGATTATATGATATCCTATAGGAACTATAATTGCATTGGACTGTTAGTCCAAAAGTTTATCCCACTCTGCTTCAATCCCCGCTTTACCTATGTGCATTGTAACTACTGCATAGGATCTAATAGCCGACTCAACCGGCACATTAGCTGGCTCTGCCGGAACTGGTAATGACATAAACTCAGGCATTGAAAGCGTGTCTGGCATTTCCATAGCCTCTACACAAACGGTTTGAACTTTCTTGTACCAGTAGTAATAAGTATCCTTACTTATTCCGTGGTTTGCAAGCCATTCTTTTGTCTTAAGGCCTGAATGCTGACAATCACGAATCATACCTGCCCAGTATTGTAGTTTCGCCTGTTCAATTTTTCGTCTGCTCAAAATATCTGCCTCATGTTGGAAATTTCGCAAAATTCGTTACGAAAAACACGAATTTGCTACAGACATTTTATTACAGATGAATACTGATTTTAAAGGCACTCACAATGCAGCGTTTACGTAGCAAAATAGTAGCAGAGCAAAACAAAAAGTCCCGGAAGCCGCTTATTTAGCGGGTTCCAAGACTTGTGGCTACTACTCAAACTCCTCTTTGTAAAGTTGTTATGTGGTGTTTTTCGTTGATTTTTAAGGCAGGAATCAAGGAGTTTTATATGGTTTCTACATATTGCGTAGATTTTCTAGGGATTGTATTGTCATTTTGTTGTAAGTATTTCACTCCCGCTCCTACTTCACAAAAGAACATTATCATAGCCTACCTATTTTTCATTTCATTTGTTATCCTATAGATTAGTATCATATTATATAATGAATCCCATAATAATGTTGACTTTCCAAGTTTATCAGGACTATTCCAAATTGTGCCGAACTTTCCAAAACCGATGTGACAATCTGCTCCTTTTTCTCATCCCATACATTAAACGGAGAAATAGTCCAATCATACTGCCCATCCCTTTCGCACACTAACGCTCTGAATGCTCCAACAACTGGATACATAATTCCTTTTGGTACGGTATAATCCATCTCAACATTCGAAAACATAGAAATTTTTTTCACATTATCTTTACCATAATTTGAATACGGCTTGCTTCCATACCTTCTATTAAGTTCCTTAGATACTTTAGCAAAATTAACCTCTATATCATCCAAAGTTTAAAAATATCTGGAATAATTTTCGTCAATTTCTCAATTACTGCATTTCTATACTCCGGGTCTCTTCTTTAACTCCTAGAGGAGACATTTTTAAAAATTTATTCAAACTTGCTGCCTTACCTGTATATGACTGAATAGGATGAATAGGCGTCATCGGATCGTACAATATAGGGTTAAACATATTAATTATAGATATAATTTCTCTAACATCTATAATATTATTAACATCCTTATTTCCCCAGAATTCGTTTTGTCTAAACGAAATTCTATCAAAATATTTTTCACCCTGAATCCTTTGATTTTCAATAATTCTTTTGATGGGGTCAAAAGTACCTCTTAATTCCTCTATAGATTTATCATCAACTGCCACAGAATTATTTCTTGCTTCGGCTAGTTCTTCTATACTGTCAAAACTAGTAATTACCTCTACTTGCACATATTTTTCATATATTGGATTTATCTCTTCCTGATATTTTAATATTTGACGATATGTATGTCCACCATCTACAATACCATGCATATTGGGATTAAGAAACTTAATTGTAGCCATCTTTTCTTTGTTATCAAAAGTTACCTCTTCTGCCGAGAGTAAAATTCCTCTATTTAACACATGAAAATTCTTTTTACTACTACGTAATGATTTTGCAATATCTCTAGCAACATCTGTAGTAAGTTTCTGTTCTCTTGGGTTAACCGACAACCACTCCAACCATTCAGAAGGAATATCTGCAACATTAACAAAGAACTGATACTTTGCAGCCATAGCTTTTGAATCATATGGATTGTCAAACTTTTTAAAAGATTTTACTGGAATTGTAATTGTGAGTTCTTTCATAACTCATACCTCCTTAAAATAAAAAATTCGCTCCTGCTGAAAGGTAGCGAAATAGAAGGCACATATGTATCATTTCAATGTGTCACTATCTATATCTTAATTCAGCAGATAATAGAATGTTACAAAGCGTAAAAGCTACACTTTAAACAGACACCTTCAATATATCTCTTTTATCAAGTTCTGTCAAGATATGCAAATAAATTTTATGTTAATTCGGCACAAGCGCTGGTAAAATAAATAAATCATACAACATATCTAATTTATACAATTCCATTAAAAACGAAAGCGGATACTCTGCATCAAATTCTTCCACTGCACTATAAAACCGAACATTTCTCCCCCTAACTGTAATCTCGTATGTTGGAAGACTCTGTTGCAATTCACTCTTCATTAACTCTACATCAATATCCTTATTTATCTTTTTTGCGAACATGACAGCTACTTCATAAGGTGTTTTATTGGTCAAGTATCCCTGCGTTTCCGGAATACCACACAACTTTGTATCATCTAAAAAACAGGCAACAGATACTCCGTTTCACTATTAAACATTCTTTCATTAATAAATTTAAACTCATGCTTAGTCCAACATTTCTTAACATAGTGCTGCGATATAAAAACAATTGCATATCTCGCTTTATTAGAATATATATCTGCGAGAAAAGTATATAAATCTTTTCCCCATAATACATCTTGCTCATACGAGTCATAAAAGACCTTAATTCCAAGTGCTGTCAATATATCCGCACATTCTTCCACATATTCCCTATCTTCACCAGCAAAAGAAAGTACTACATCATAATAATATTTCATATGTCCATCCCTTCTATCACAAAAATAATTCTAACATTATCCCATTCTCCATATCATCAATACTATAAATCGTATCCAAGACCTCAAATGTTTCCCTCAAATTACCTCTCGCACTTTTCCAACCTATTCCATCCGTAAACCAGACGAATGTAAATCCATCTATGGTATCTGCCTCCTGCGAAAGCATTTTATAACTCCTTGCAGTTTCATTGAGTTTTGAACCACCACCACCATAGAAGTTTGTCTCAATAACATAAATCATCTTATCCGTTTTGATTACAAAATCGAATCTCTTAGCAGCTTTACCCTGATTAGAAAGTGCTGATAAGTCAATGTCCCATTTTTCTTCAATATCCCTTAAGTACATTTCTTTGAAATAGTTTACATCCTTCTTAAAACCTGCTGCCACTATGTATTTCTCAACCAAGTCTTCCATCTGATGACCGCCCCGGTTCTTACGCCCATTAGAATCCAATCCTGTTTCAATACCCAAAGCATAATCTACGAGGTTATTCACCAAATGATTTGCAATCATATCAAACAGCCCTGTCTTACGCATGAAGATCTTATATTGCTCCACACTGTAATTCATCTTCTTGAAGTTATACAAAAATGCACCATCTTCATCCTGTGCATATATTTCATATCCTCGTACTGCAAGAAGTAACGGAATGCACTGTAATGTTTCCGGATACTTTGTCATTATCTTTTCAAAATCCTCTTCAATATTTTTCGAACCAATGAGTGTATTCAGAATATTCAATTCTACCTTGATTTCCTCAACATTTTTAACAACCTTCTCAAAATCTATATAATAATCGTAGCTAGAAATACTGGCACGAAATTTACTAAGCCATTCATCAAAATCTCTCATCTATCAGTGCTCCTTTATAATAATGTCTATTTTATCCTCTGAGAATTTCCATATCGCCTTACACGGATTGTACGAACCATCTTCAGCAATTAATCCGGATTCCTTATACAAATCTGTTACGCCTGCAAGGTATCCTCTATTCTTAGCTATTGTTAATTCTTTAGGTGCCATTCCATTAAATATCACTTTAACTTTATGTGCATCATATGGTAACAAATTAGAAACCGCTTTCGGTAATCTTAGTATTCTTGCTCGAATGTCATTAGCAGAAATCTGCTTATCTACGACCAGCTTAACACCCTCATTCTCTTCTACTACTGTTCCATCTTCTTTTACTAAATCATCACATTCATCCTTCAATGCATCCATGGCATTTTTACTGAATACTGGTGTAAATACAAAACCAATCTCATTATCAATACAGCTTTCAACAAGAGATTTTCCATCTATAAGAATTATCGGACGTGATGGGTCTGCATCCACAAATTCTTCCGTCTTCTTCGAATAACTTGCAGTCGTAATAAATATACCTTTACTTCCCGAAGGCATCACACCTCTAAGTGCTCTCACTTTTTCTATTGGAATTGTCGTTCCCGGTTTATTTCTCTTTGCTTGAACAAAATAATCAACAGCGTCTGCCCCAGCAAATCCACCAACGCCATATCTTACAGCCTCCAAGTCAATTCCTCCATCCGAGGAACGCTGTGTAACAACAACTTCATCAAGACCAATCTTTTCAAGATACACTTTCAAAAATTCTTCAAATGCATATCCACTTTCAAAATAGCTATAAAACTGTTCTAAAAATTCATTTATCTTTTCATCAGATATCTCAATGTTCTTTCGCATCTATTTTTACCTTCTCCAATCTCCTTTTGGATATCTCCAAGTATTCTTCGCTTACATCTATTCCAACAAACTTCCGCCCAAATCGCACTGCCTCTACTCCGGTAGTTCCGGATCCACAGAAAGGATCTAAAATAACTTGTCCTTTTTCCGTAGATGCCAACACTATTTTCTCAAGCAGATATTCTGGCTTCTGTGTCGGATGCTTACCTTCTGTCTTTTCTGATGGTTTCGTCAAAGCTCCAGTCCACACATCCTTCATCTGCTTTCCACCATTCATTTTTTTCATCTTCTGATAATCAAAAAATGCCGAGACTTCTTATCATTCTTCTTTGCCCATAAAATGGTTTCCGTAGAATGTGTGAAGCATCGACATGCTAAGTTTGGTGGTGGATTTGTTTTCTGCCATGTTATGTTGTTTATTATCTTGAAGCCTTCTTGCTCCAATGCCATACCAATCGAATAAATATTGTGTAATGTTCCTGATATCCATATTGTGCCATTCGGTTGAGTACTTTCTTACATAACCTAATCCACTTTCTGTTAAACTTATGTTTCTCTTCGACGCTGGTTCCACTTTCTGAAAGCTTATCCCATGAGCCTTTATTTACCGAAACCATCTTACCACCCTGACAGGTAATGCCGTCATTACTCAAAAAGTAGGGTGGATCCGCAAATATCATATCAACAGATTCCTGTTTCATCTTTGTTAGAATTTTAAAAGAATCACCTAATACCAACTGTGATTCTTCTGTCTCGAAATATAATGGCACCTTTGAACCCCAAACTTGATTCATATATATTTCGCCTCTCTATAATTAACGTTTTATTCTTGAAACGATATTATACAATTCTCCTACATCATTCCAATTTCTAGGTATATATCCATACGCAACAGCTTTATTTATCGCTTCTTCTATTTGATGATTAGTATGTACTTTACAGTATATTGCTTCAAGATACCTATAAAAACACATTTTTCTTCCTTGGAAACGTTCCTCTGGATAATTGATATCTTCTTGAATTGCAATATAAAACATCAAATCGGTCAACACTTCAAATGAAAAACCATATTCAAATGCCGAGAGTAAAGATATATCTATATTAATATCACGACCTATTGTCGCAACATCCTCAATATACTGTTTCATATGCTTATAATTTTGCATAGTAGTTTTATTATATAGATCAGTCATAATCTCAACATGAGAAATAGGATGTTCACCATCTTCGTCTACTAAATATACACAATAATCACATTTAGCTCTAGTTGTCTTATATCCAGGATATTTTATTGCCAATTGAGAAGAATCTGCATAAGTCTCTAATACCTGATAATTACTTTTCAGATTATCCTTATTTTGTGTTAATTCTATTATCATACCATCGCGAGTGACATAATCAACTATTCTTTGTTGTTCATCAAAATATCCCATTGCTTTATCTCCTTAATAATTGCATATAATCACTTCTTCACCAACTCTATTCGATGCATCTGAATTAATCATACGCTTTACGCTTACCACATCTATTCTGTAGCCCTTATTACCATATAACTCATTTATCAAGTCCGTATTATGGTTTGTGAGCATACAGTAGCAACCTCTGGCTGTCAATTCAACGAAAAGATTTGCTAATCGCTTGTGACTTTCTATATCAAATCCTTCTTTTGTGTATGACTCAAAAGAAGTAGGATTCAGTGGAGCATATGGCTGTCTATAAATACAAAATCACCCTTCTTTGCATCCTTGCACGCTTCTTCGAAATCTCCATCGATGATAGTTACCCCCTGAAGATATTTCGAAATCTCCATAATAGCACTTTCATCAACAGAAGCCCTGCGACTATTGTTATACGGAACATTAAATAATCCTTTACCATTTACCCGGTACAAACCATTAAAACAATGCTTATTGATAAATACAAACAACGCAGCCAACTCCACATCATATTCTGCTTTCATCAGCTTATCATTGTAATGCTCCCGCAGAGAATAATAGTATTTCTTGCCATCTTCCCACATTTCTTTGTCAAGCTTATTTACAGCCCTTAAAAATGCTTCCGGTGCATTACATATCTGCTTATACGCATTTATTAACGCCTTGTTGATATCATTTATCAGAGCATTTGTAGGCAGCAATTCAAATGCAACTGCACCGCCACCTACAAATGGCTCATAATAATCATTGTACTTTTCAGGCATTCTTTCCTTTATTTGTGGAATTAACTGACGCTTACCGCCAGCCCATTTCACAAAAGGAGCGATACTTGAATTACTCATTTTGATTCCTCTTCTCTATGTCCATAACGGGCAATCTTCTACATATCCATTATACTTGCAAACATACAAAATAACAACCAAAACTTTCACTCTTTGTGAATTGTCTTACTTCTGAAAAATAAATATATACTCGTGTGCCAGAAGTAAAAAATTATTACTTTGTGTCTCCCAATAATCAGTAGAACGACAATTGTGCTGTTCTTTAATAATAATCTCTTTATTCACAAATCCTGCCTGTAAAAAGCATTCCATCATACGAAATCCTAATGGAATTATTTTTCCATATTTTCTTACATCCCCAATCATAACTGCACACATTTTGCCTTTTTTCAGAACTCGAAATGATTCCTCTGCAACCTTCTTAATTTCGGATAAAAATTCATCTACAGTAATCAAAGAGATATCACCTTCTATCCCTTTACTGTATTTAATGATATTGGCATAGGGTGGATGCGTACAGATAAAATCAATTCGACTATCCTTAATAAAATGCAAATCTGTGGCATTTCCATTTCGTGTAAATATTTTTGAATTGGATTCACATTGGAATTGTAAATTTGTTTCAGATATTGAAACGGATTGCGGATTGATGTCAACACCTACCGCATGACGATTAAGTAGCTTTGCCTCAACTAAGGTTGTTCCACTACCCATAAATTGATCTAAGACCCAGTCTCCCGGCTTCGAATAGCGAAGTATCAGATTTCTTGGTACATATGGAGACCAATTACCTCGATACGCGCCTGAATGCGTTGCCCAACTGCCTCTGTTCGGAAACGACCAGACTGTTGTTGGTTCAAGCCTAAAATTATTTGGTTGTAAACTTATAAGCCATACCTCCTTCTTCTTTTTGATTTATCTATTGTAACTTAATTTATCTTGAAAATCCATAGCAATTTTTCTTTCACTATAAGTGAATTTGTTTGATATGTATTTCATGCGATAATATTCACGAATAGTGAAAGAGGTATTGATATGCATTTCGAAAACGATGCTGACCTATATCGCGTTATAGGTGCAAATATAAAACATTACAGAGCACAAGCAAAATTAACACAAGTACAACTTGCAGAACAGACAAAGATCAGCCTTAGTTATCTTTCCAAAATCGAGGCTGCCGGCTGTGATAAGAGTCTTTCTATATCTGTACTTAATCAGATTGCAAATGTACTTAGTGTTGAAATTAATGAATTTTTTAAGGAGGTATAAGTTATGCCAAGAACCCCTAATATCCATGGTGGTGGAGCTCGCACAAATCAAAATGGTCTACACTTCGAACAAACCACATCTTTAGATGATGCATTATGTAATGCTGGTTACACTATTATTAATCATACTATTTATCGTGGCTCACAGCAAATAGGTATGTCTGTTCCTCAAAAAAAATTGTATACCTATTTTCTTAATCCACACGGCATTCACTATTATGACTATAATTCTAAAGAATGGAGACCAGATGAAGCCTTTGTCAACTTTGAAAACAACACGGTCTACATTATAGAGAAAAAATTTCAAAATTGTGCTGGCTCCGTTGATGAAAAACTACCTGGTTGTCATTTCAAAAAACTTGAATATCAAAAGCTATTTAATCCTTTACATTTTGATGTGGAATTTATTTATATATTTAATGATTGGTTTTTGGACGAACGCTATCGTGACACATTAGACTACATAGAATATATGGGATGCCATTACTTTTATAACGAAATCCCCTTATATTTTCTTGGTTTATAATCATTGTTCGTTTTACAAAAGCATTATGGGATAATTTATTATGTATATGTGGCATAATAAAATAAAAGAAATATTCGAAGATGACACCGTAACTGTCAGTGCTTTGATAAAGATGAAACGATATGACTGACACAAAAGCCATGGCTGAATTGTTTGGTATTGACAAGTCTGGCATCAGACGCCATTAGCAAAGATTTTTGAAACCGATGAGCTGGATGAGGAAGTGGTTGTTGCAAAAATTGCAACAACCACTCAACACAGAGCAATGCAGGATAAAACAGAGACTATTCCTACCAATTACTACAATCTGGATGCCATTTTTTCTGTAGGTTACAGAGTAAACTCCATTCAGGCAACCAGGTTCCGTATATGGGCAATTTGAAGGAATAGAGAGATATAGGGCATATTTTATATAAATTACAATGATTATTTCGACCTACTGAATGGTTGTTGCAAACTGTTGCCATAGGTTAATTATAAAAAGCTGACATATAAAATGCAATATGATTTGAAATTCTTCATATTTTAAACAATGATATACTCCATCTTTTTTATTTTACTTTTGTTATAATAATCTTTTCATCCGAAGAAAAATATATCTTGGGATACATATTTCCAAATCCTCGCACAGTTTCCGAATATGCAACATATTCTTTATCAACTGAATCAATATCATTTAACTCAAGTACAATATCTAAATTTAAATTAGAATAAATCATTTTATTTATTTCCATTATATATTCTTTGACTTTAATTCCATTATTAAAATAAAGCATCTTGCATATGCCACCTGAGCCAACCTGAAAATCTGTCAGCTGAACCTGCTTTGCCTTTTGCTCATCATTAAGTGATTTGACCATGATTTTGGATATTGGAATGACACCTCTTAACATACTAAAAATAGTCCCTTTATCTTCATATATCAACTCATCCGGCTTGGTACGTTCAATAATCATTTTACTATGTTCATCATAAAGCAATCGACTAACTAACTCATTGGAAAGTAGTTCTCGTTCCCTCTCGTCCAATAAATTGCGTTGCAATTCCAAATAATCAATACATTGGTGAATTGATATTCTTTTGTTCATATCTTCAAAAGTAGCCTGCTCTATTAATTTATGTATTGGCTCTAATGTAATTACATCGCCAAAAACCTCTTTATTTAGAAAAATCTGAACATCTCCTCGTTGATATTGTCCTCTAAAACCAATATTATCCCCCTTCAATGTCATCCATAATACCTTAGCAAATAAATATACATCCGAAGGTCTAAAATCTAAATCCAAATCTGTTTGCACATTCTCTAATTCAGGTGGCATTATTTTGTATGGTCCTATTCGCTCATTAAATTCTGTAAGTCGTTCCTCCTCTATTCCCCAATACAATCCAAAATCAGAAAGAACTAATCGATCATCTAATATCAATAGATTTTCCGGCTTAATATCTCGATGCGCTCCATTCCTCTCGTGGATGCATTGTATAATTCGTGCCAACTGAAGCATATCTACTATCTTGATATATATATTAGGGGAGTGTGTAAGCTTATATGGTTTCGCTTTGGGCATCAGATACCATGCTTCATCCATAGTTCGAGGTATATCTTGAGGACATTTCTTATCAAGTACCTGCATTATGCCATCAATATCCTTCAACTCATTTAAAGCAATTATCTCGTTCTTAAATCTCTTATATCTTTTTTCCTTATCTGTGCCTTCATACTCAAAAAATTTAGCCACCATAGGAACCCCCAATCCATTATCGGATAGAAGTTCCACTTCATACACAGCCCCATTACCTCCCTTTCCAATAGGTCTATTTTTTCTATAAAAGCTATACAATTCACCTACATATTTTTTCCTACCATTCATCTTCTGCACGCTTTCTTTCATATTCAGCTTCGCGTTTATAATTATCACTAATTGCAAAATATATATCTGCAGTATAAGGATAGCGTTCTTGTAAGGCTTCCGCATTCTTTTGATATCTTTGATGTAATATTAGCTCAGATTTACCAGCATCAACCGTATGAACTCCACGTTTGTTTTCTTCTGCTACCACATAGGCGGTTTTTAACGAATCTGTGTAATATTCTTCTATAACCATACGCACAGCTTCACACGGACTATAGCCATCCTCCCCAATTGGTGAATATGCCAATAAACGTCCAACCAAATTCCCGAATAGTCTTTCTTGCTTCTGGTTAATCAGTAGCTCTTTAAACTTCTCTATCCACTTTTTCAGATTTTCATATATGACTTCCCCTTCCTTTTCTGTTGGACAAAACTTTGCTTTATCAAAACCCGAATAAACCTTATTGGCCAATTTTCTCTTTTCTTCGTCAATATTTTCATTGTCATCCGCCTTATATATAATACTAACTAATAATGCATAGAAGGTCGGATCATCCTTCATAATCTTTTGCATACATTTCATATATTCCCATTCAAGCACATTTCTGCACATCCACTCTAATGTCGCTAATTCTGCACATTTTTCATCATCATCTATAAAAGTTTGTTGTAGAATATTAAATATTTCTTTAAGATAATAATCAGTCATAGAACTAGCAACATCGCTTTTTATATCAGATATTTCAAGTGTAGCTTTATATAATTCTTGAACAGAAATTTTATCTTTTATATCATACAGTAATTCTAAATATGTATTGAATGAACCATATTTTTTACACTCATTTATCGCCCATATAAACACTCCATGCTCCGCTTTATCTGATATCCTTAATCGTCCATTTCTGCTCCAATACATCTTCTTGATATCTTCATTTTCCTTTACAATAAGAGCATTTTCATAATTCTCTACAAGTTCTAATGAAATCAAGTTTGTTAGAAGATTTTTATTATCAGATATACTTTTAACCTTTTCTATAACCTCGCTTAAATCTACAATTCCTTTTCTATATAGATAGCTTACATAGTCATAAACATATTTTCCTTCTTTATCATTTTCCATTAAAGAGCAAAATACTTTCTCATCAAACAACCCATCACAATAAAACTGTGCCAGAACTTCGCCTACTACGTCATATTTTTCCTTCACAGCCAATTGAATTAATCTATCTATTGAATATCCTTTCTCCTTAAATTTCTTGATTCTTTCATTAATCTCTTCCTCTCTTAATATATAATTTTGATTATGTATTTCTGTGTTTTCTTCTTTAGAATATGGAATAGGATTAAGCAACGGAAAATCATATACATGCGAAAAAATATACAAATAGTCATAAATCTTTTCACCTACAACTATTTTATTCATTACACATTCATATTCACTCAATACTTCTTGTGGCATACTCCAATCTGCATCTTCAAAATATCTGTGTCTAAATATCTCATATCTTATTTCATTTTTTATCCTGATTTTTTCCTCGTCACTCATTTTTTTACAAATAAACACTAATTTTCAAATACTTCTTTTTGAATATTTATATCATAAGACTTTACATGCTGAAGTATTTTAATCCATCTGTCAGCGCCCGTGTATGCTCTATCAATGCACATTCTCAGATATTCAATATATGTTTTATTTACTTCATGTACGTATAATTCTTCTGGTTCATCTATTCTTCTGTATTTAGGTGTATTCAATGTTGAACATATTGAACTTGTCCCATGTGGCAATTTAGATGCAATAACATCCCAAGCATTTGGATATCGTTCAATTGCACTCCTTGCTAACTCAATTTTCTGTTCAACCGTCAATGCACTCTCATTAATCCAAGCACAAAAGACCACATCTAACACACCTTTAGGGCTATTATTTATACTAAATTTAATATTATGTGAGTCAATCTCCCATAACCACTCCAAAGCTCTTGCAACATATTTCTTTTGCTGAATTAGTTGTTCTACGGCCCATAAAACATTGGTATAGTAATGTCGACTTGTCATAAAGTCTCCATCTTTTTCTGCAAACAAGTCGATTAAGCCTTGAGATACCTCTATTTCAGATTCTAGTTTTCTTAAAACACTTTCCGGTGAAGCTTCGCACAACTCTGGCAAATATTGTGAAATATATCCCCATCTTTCTTTACTGGTAATAGTATCCAAAACTTTTGCTACTATATTATCAATTTGCTTTTGATTTTCTTCATGCCCTCTATAATACGCACGCATAATAAGAGTTCTTATCATCCCCTTTTTTAACGTTGGAGACCACTCTGGTTTCTTTGCGTAAATACTCGCCTCAAAATGCTTTTCAAAAGGGTACTCAAAAATAGGCTCTGATTCTATCAAAACCTCATAAAATAGACTTATAAATTTATCCCACATCTCATCATTTATATAAAGATCCAACTCTTCCCATGCATCTTCTACACTAGCAAGCTGCATATTGCTCCCTCTATAGCTATTATTCGATACTATGTATGGATTTTCTCTATGTAAATACTTTCCCAATTCTTTTTTGCAGTCACTGTATGCTTTTCCTGACAATTCTTCGAAAACCAATACATCTCCGGTTGCTTCAGTCCATTTACCACATAAAAGAGCAGCTATAACCACATCTGAATGGCCTTCTATCCAATCTGGCTTATCATACATCGCACCATCAAAAAGCTTTTTCTTTAATGGCACATATAATCCATGGGTATTATCCACCATCTTATAGGCTTCATTTGCATCTATGCCAAGTTCTTCTAATGAATCTATAATATTTCTTTTTGTCCTTTTTCTCAGAACCAATTTATTTTGTGTATAGCAAGGTTCATCTTCACCATATATAAAAATATTGGTATTATTAGGAATTACCACTATACTATCTGCATAAAAAACGGCACTAAAATATTCCCTGACAAATTTGAATGTTGTAATTTATTCCACTCTTTCTCCGACTTAACCACCAATGTGATTCTTTTTGAATTCTTATTTTTTAATTCATTTAAAATTCTATAAGTTGTCTCTTCTCTCGATTTTCCAACAACATATACCTTTGTATCATTTAGAGAATTTTGGAATTTTGATTCAAATTGTTCATCATCAAGTTTGAAAAAATCAAGTCCCATTCCTTTATATTTTGTTTCTCTCCTAATCTGCGCATCAATATCCGCTATTGAATAGGTAGTTATTTTCTCTTTATTTAAATTTGAGATTTGATTTAAAACTAATTCTAATTTTGATTCTAATGCAGCAAAATAAGTTCCGATTTCCTTTCTCATATCACCCAAAAACATTTCCAATGCTTTATCCGAATCATTTTCTTCTAAATAAGTTATTATAACCTGCATAAAGTGATGAATATACGTTTCTGTCTCCATTATCGGAATTTCATAACTCACCATCAAATCATATAACTCATTATGAAGTAATTGCGAAAAATCATATCCATTATTATCTTTTAATCTTTTCGCTATCCTAATTAGATTATCCTTTGAAAATACGGAATATAAATCATCTTCAAATTTCACCAAAACATCCGGATTATTCACAAAAAAATCCCCTGTGGAAACAAATAGCTTTTGCCATTTATAATTTTCCTTAACACAATCTAATTTTTCTTTAACACCATCGAATAATAAATCGACTATAGTATCTTTTATTTTTTCTTTCATAAGCGAAAATCCTTTATTTATACACCAAGTTCAAGTAATCACTGATGTTTTTTCTTAATAATTTCACAATATGTGCTCGGTTTTATACTATAATAGTGGACAAAATTTTCTGCACTTTCTCCGACCGTATCAGCGTCTCATCTTTTCATCCCCATCTTCAACCTCAGGCTTACCACACCTCAGATTATCCGGACGCTCCGACACACAACAATCTTTATACCAACACTCACCCATAATAGTGCCCTTCACGGACCACTTCTCATTTTGCGTAAATTCACCAACCAATGACTTCATCACATGTTCTGTAGAATATCTCTTAAAACCTGCTATATACTGTAATGTTTTCTCATCATCAATCTTTGATAAATCGATTCTGTGATTCTCAACTGCCGTCAATACTTCTTCACGAATCTTAATTTTATCTGTCTTTCCGGTGCCTGTCCATGCCACTAGCTTATCAAAAGCAAGAATCAGGTATTCAAAACAAATCATATCCAGAATTATGATCTTTCCTTCTGCCTTATCTGCTATTGATTTCAACATACGGTACTTATTACGAATATCCTGATTATCAACCACATAATCAAATGCAACATAGTATTTATCATCATCTTTACTTTGCAAGTCCAATACTGCATCCAACAATCCCTGATTGCTTCCTTTACTTTCGACTACAAGTGCATCATCAAAGAAAAGTTGGTTAACTAATTTCCAGAAGTGAAGCCCAGCACCGGCATCCTCTGTCCATAAATATCTCATATCACAACTCCTCTTCCAGTATTATCCTGTTATTATCAAACTTCAGCACCTTAAAGCTCTTATCAGATACATTGAGTCCGTCACAATTTCGTAGAAAAAGCATATACTGATTAGACAACTCAAAATTAATGAATCTCCTGACATCATCATTAATCATACAATCTGCATTATCTATCACAATAAAACTATCTCTACACTGTTTGATTGCTTCTAAAAAATCATCTGATTTGTAGTTAAATAGCTTGATTGCTTTGTATTCGTCTGTCAATCTTATATCTTCCAGCATTTCATAAAGTACTGTTTTACCTGTACCGCTATCTCCACCAACAAGAGTAATCCTGTCATCAAATGTCAAATCATATGAAAATGGAGCTGCCTTAAATGTTATATTCTTATAAATCATTTGCTTCTCTCCTTGCATACTCCTTACTCCACCAGGCATTATATCCTCTGCTACCGATAACTATATCAGAATCATTAAATCTGATTTTGGCATCATCCGGAATATCAAAAAGCGTTGGTCTTGACATATAAATCTTAATATTATCCATAGTAAAAATGATTCTAAGAACATTCGGTCCACATTCCTCAACATTTACCACCTTATCAGGATGCTTTACAATATTAAGCAATGTCTTGCAGCCAGATGACAAATTTCGGATCGTACCTAAGCCATATTTTGTTTCTATATGCTTGTCTGGTGTCAGCTTCGCTTCATCCACTTGTTGAATCAAATCAATTTCTTTTTGTGACATATCTTCATTGCCTGTATTCAAGTTGAAGTACAAGTCATTGTAAAAAATCCAGTCTTTTGAATCTTTCCTCTCCGTATATATATCTATCATTACAATGTTCTCCTTCTGCAATATATGTTTAGCATCTGATTTTCCATATCTTACTTGGATAAGGCTTTGAATCAAATTTTCATATAGATATATTCCAGTATACCACACATAAATAAACGGCCCCAGAAGATCTCTTAAAATCTCCTGGAGCCTTCTTCATTTCCTATTGAAAAATAAATCCTTCTATATTTTATTTTTTAAAAAAACTATTCAAACTCAATAGTTCCCGGTGGCTTACTGGTCAAATCATAGAATACTCTATTGACTCCCTTTACCTCATTTATAATTCTGCTCATCACTGTCTGAAGTACCTCAAACGGTATCTCGGCTGCTTCGGCTGTCATGAAGTCCACGGTGCGGACTGCACGGACTGCAACGGCATAATCATATGTTCTCTCATCACCCATGACACCTACTGAACGCATGTTGGTAAGGGCTGCAAAGTACTGGTTTGGCATCCATGATGGTTCCTCGCCGTGGGCCTCTTTGTACTCTTTTGCTGCCTTTTCCACTTCGCTTCTGTAAATCCAGTCTGCATCCTGGACAATGCGTACCTTTTCGGCTGTGACTTCGCCGATGATACGAATTCCAAGGCCCGGGCCTGGGAATGGCTGACGGAATACGAGATAGTCAGGTAATCCAAGCTCCAGTCCGACCTTGCGTACCTCGTCCTTGAAGAGGTTTCTGAGTGGCTCCACGATATCCTTGAAATCGACATGCTCCGGGAGACCTCCTACGTTGTGGTGTGATTTGATGACTGCAGATTCTCCGCCGAGTCCACTCTCCACTACGTCCGGATAGATGGTTCCCTGCGCAAGGAAGTCAACCTTTCCGATTTTCTTGGCTTCTTCCTCGAATACACGGATGAATTCCTCACCGATGATTTTACGCTTGCGCTCAGGCTCTGTGACGCCTGCAAGCTTGCTGTAGTAGCGCTCCTGTGCGTTGACGCGGACAAAGTTGATGTCGAACGAACCGCCTTTGCCGAATACGCCCTCTACCTCATCGCCCTCGTTCTTGCGGAGAAGTCCGTGGTCTACGAATACGCAGGTGAGCTGCTTGCCGATTGCCTTGGCAAGGAGTGCTGCGAGTACTGATGAGTCTACTCCACCCGAAAGTGCAAGGAGCACTTTGCCGTCACCGACCTGCTCTCTGATTTCGTCGATTGTGTTTTTGACGAATGAATCCATCTTCCATGTGCCTGCACATCCACATACGCCACGGACGAAATTGTAAATCATCTGTGTTCCGTTCTTGGTGTGAAGTACCTCCGGATGGAACTGTACTGCATATAATTTCTTCTCAACATTCTGTGTTGCGGCTATTGGACAGTCTGCAGTGTGCGCAACTACCTCAAAGCCCGGTGCAGCCTCTGCAATTCTGTCGAAATGACTCATCCAGCATACTGATTCTGATGGCAGATCCTTGAACATCACGCCGTTTGCAGAATATGTGATTTCTGTCTTTCCATACTCTCCAACCTCCGGTGTGATTACCTTTCCGCCTAATTTATGCATCATAAGCTGTGCACCGTAGCAGATGCCAAGCACCGGTATTCCCAGCTCAAACAGCTCTTTCTGGTATGATGGTGAGTTCTCTTCATAACAGCTGTTTGGACCTCCTGTAAGGATGATGCCCTTTGGATTCATTTCTTTGATTTTCTCAATGTCTATTTTGTATGAGTAAATCTCACAGTACACGTTGCACTCGCGGACACGGCGCGCAACAAGCTGATTGTACTGACCACCAAAGTCTATGACTATGACCTTTTCCTGATCCATGTTTTCCTCCTAATTGTTTATTCGCTATGCTGCTGTTTTACAATCTTTGAAACGTCACGTAATTGCTGTTTGCCACACTGTGGTGTATACAATAACAAAAACATAACATATGTTATCTGCTGCCATCTCATTGATTATGTAAAAGCAACATGTATTCTTATGTCATTATAGATTACGGAGTGCTTATCTGCAAGCGATTTTGTTAAATTTCTGTTTTGATTTTATGCGCAATTACGTTATAATGAATTATAAACACTTTTATAGGCTGGGAGGTTTCATCATGAGTTTTAAAATAATCACTATAAGCCGAGAGTTTGGCAGTGGCGGTCGCTTTATCGGAGAGCAGATTGCTCAAAAATGCGGCATTGCGTTTTACGATAAAAAAATAATTGAGCATGTGGCAAAGGAGCTCGGTATCTCTGAGCAGATTGTCGCAAACCAGGGCGAATATGCACCTGCCGGAAGTATTTTTTCATATGCATTTGTGGGGCGCGACATCACAGGAGTTTCTCTTTCCGACCAGATTTTCAATATCCAGCAGAAGCTCATCAAGGATATTGCGCAAAAAGAGCCATGCGTTATTGTGGGACGTTGCGCAGACTACATTCTTTCTGACAGGGATGATGTGCTGAATGTTTTTATAGAGGGAAATAAGCCTGAGAAGGCTGCAAGAATAAAAAAGCTCTACCAAAAAAGCGATGACGAGGTCAAAAAGCTGCTAAAGGATGTCGATAAGAAGCGCTCTGTAAATTACCGCTACTTTACCGACAAGGAGTGGGGCAACAGAAAAAATTATGACCTGGTGCTAAACAGCTCTGTGCTTGGATACGATAAATGTATTGAGCTCATCGCATCCGCATACGCTTAATACACTTAATATATTTAATGAGCTTAATATGATCAGGCAGCGCAACTTTTGCACCAATGCAATACGGAAAATTGATATTATTATTACTATTAAAAAACCGTTTTCTTATTTTTTTTATTACGAAAAACGTAAATAGAATTACAACCTGTGTGTAATATTAAAAATACTCCCGCATAAACTGTAACAACAGAATATGCAGGAGTATTTTTTGAAATCATATATTGAGACAAGGGCGGTGGAAATCGCCAACTACATAGTTGAAAACAATGCCACGGTGCGTCAGGCTGCAAAGCAGTTTGGCATCAGTAAATCCACTGTGCACAAGGATATCACGGATGCTGACAGGCTGCTTCGCATAGACCCGGAGCTTGCCGCAAAGGCGCGTCACATTCTCGATATCAACAAGTCCGAGCGCCATATCCGCGGCGGACTTGCCACCAGAGAGAAGTATCTGCATCTGCCTCATGTGCATGCCGGCTGAGTGCATGGATGCTTCTATCCCTGCATTGCCAGGTGCGCAGCTTTTCGCGCATCTGAGGCTTTTCGTTAATTCAAGACCGGTGTCACATGACTTGTGAGCACACCGTACAGCCACTTGCCCTCATCGCTTAGATCCTCATAGGTAAAGCCGCTTGTCTTATCGCAGGCAGGTGTTAGAAGCGCTGATTTTTCGTCCTTATTGGACAGATTCCAGCACACATAGCTGATACCGTAGCTGTCGAGCAGGCTGATCCAGCTGTTTGCGGAATCTATGTCCACCTGACCGTTTCCGTCGGCGCTGCAGATGCCAAACTCTGATACAAATATCGGCAGTCCTGCGTCTGCCGCCGATTTTAGCTTGTTTTGCACGTCCTCCTTGTGGGTTGCGGCATAGAAATGCAGTGTATACATGATATTATCATAGCCTGTGACAGGGTCCTTGACTGCCTCATCCACATCCTGGCTCCAGTTAGGTGTGCCTATCAGTATGACTGCATCCTTGTCGTAGCTTCTGATTGACGGAATGACCTCGCTGGCATAAAACTTCACATCTCCCCAGGTCGCACCTTTGCACGGCTCATTGCAAATCTCGTAAATCACGTTGTTGTATGAGGCATACTGCTGTGCCATTTTGGCAAAAAATGTCTTTGCCACATCACTGTAGCGGTTTGGATTGCCCTCGTTTAGCACATGCCAGTCGATGATGACATACATGTCGTTGTTTAGTGCGTACTGCACGCCGTTTTGCACAAGTGTCTCAAGCTGCTGCCTGTCACCGTCCGTGCAGTATCCACCGCTTTCGTAAGTGTACATGGCGAGCCTTACCACATTTGCTCCAAAGCTTTTCAGCGTGGCAAAGCAATCATTGGTCACATACTGTGGATACCACGCAAGACCGTGTGTGCTGACTCCGCGAAGCTGCACCTCGTTGTTATTTTGATCAACGAGCTTGCTGCCCTCCACATGCAGCTTACCGTTTACTGACGGACAGGCAAGAACTGAGCTCTCCTGTCCGTTTTCTGTGGTGAGCTGCTCTGTGTCAGCCACATTCTGATTTTCTGTACTGATTTCTGTACTGCTTTGCGTACTGTCCTCAGTATTATTTTCTGCAGAATTCACCGACTCAGTGGCTTTCTCATCCGTCTGTGATTCTGTCTCCTTGTTGCCCTTGTTACCACATCCTGTAAAAATCCCAAGCACCAGCACTGCAGCCAATACCAATGCTATATATTTCTTCATATTGTTATGCTGTCTGACTGATTACTGAATTGATGTAACCTTGTAGTCCTCAGCCTCTACAGTCTCCTTTAATTTCTCATCGGAAATGTCAGAGCTTAATGTCACTACTGCAGTTCCACTCTCATGGCTTACTACAGCCTCACTAACTGCATCAAGCGCCTCGAGTGCCTTCTTTACTCTTGCCTCGCAGTGGCCGCACATCATTCCTTCGATATTCATTGTCTTTGTCATTGATTTCCTCACTTTCATTGGTTTTGTTTGTTTTCTATCTGGTGTTGCTTTCTGTCATGCTTAGGATCATACACCCTGCACAGATTCAGCCGCAGGGCATTGGTAACAACGCAGAAGCTCGACAGGCTCATCGCCGCCGCTCCAAACATCGGATTGAGCTTCCATCCTAATAAAGGATACCACAAACCGGCCGCAAGTGGAATACCTATTACATTATAGAAAAATGCCCAAAACAGATTTTCGTGTATATTTGTCAATGTAGCACGGCTTAACCGCACTGCTGCCGGTACATCTATCAGGCGGCTCTTCATCAGGACAACATCCGCTGCATCTATTGCCACATCACTTCCCGCGCCGATTGCAATTCCCATATCCGCACGTGTGAGCGCCGGTGCATCATTGATTCCGTCACCAACCATGGCTACCCTGCCCTGTTTTTTAGCTTCCTTATGACAGCCTCCTTACCATCCGGAAGCACACCTGCGATGACTTCGTCCACTCCCGCCTGCTTTCCAATGGCATTGGCAGTCTGCTCGTTGTCACCGGTGAGCATAACAACTCTGATACCCATATTTTTAAGCTGTCTGACAGCTTCCGGACTGTCCTCCTTTATTGTATCTGCAACGGCTATGATACCGCAAAGCCTGTCATCTGCGGCAAAGAACAGAGGAGTTTTTCCTTCCTTTGAAAATTCGACAGCTTTCGCGCGCATATCATCTGACACTTTTACAAATTTGCTGACAAAAGCAAGATTTCCTGCTTTTATCATTTTGCCTGCAAGTATTGCAGTCAGACCATTTCCTACAACAGCGCTAAAATCCGTCACCTCTGCGACAGCGATTTCATCCGTTTTAGCGCGCTCCATAATGGCTTTTGCAAGCGGATGCTCGCTCTTGGCCTCGACTGATGCAGCTATTGCAAGAAGCTTCCTTGACCACAGTGCTTTATCTGTTGATGAGTACGGGGTTAAATCGTCTGCCTTACGATGACACTCACCGGCATGCTTGCCGATTTCCTCAAAAAATGTCTCATCCGGCACGATATCCGTCACCTTCGGCTCACCGCTTGTTATGGTGCCTGTCTTATCAAGAGCCACAATCTGTGTGCGGCCTGTTGCCTCAAGGCTTGCTGCTGTCTTGAAGAGTATACCGCTCTTTGCGCCCTTGCCGTTTCCTACCATTATCGCAACAGGAGTTGCCAGTCCAAGTGCACACGGACAGCTTATCACGAGCACCGAAATGCCTCTGGCAAGCGCAAAGCCCACGGTCTCACCGGCTATAAGCCATGCTATTATTGTAATGATTGCAATTGTAATAACCGCCGGCACAAATACTCTCGATACCCTGTCAGCAATTTTTGCAATAGGTGCCTTTGTCGCTGCGGCATCAGAAACCATCTGTATAATCTGTGAGAGTGTGGTGTCTTCGCCTACTCTGGTTGCGCGGCATTTTATAAAGCCTGACTGGTTCACTGTGGCAGCGCTTACTGCATCTTTCGGCTGCTTATCCACAGGGATGCTCTCTCCTGTGAGTGCCGATTCATTGACAGCGGTTGTTCCATCTATTATTTCACCGTCCACAGGGATATTCTCCCCGGGTCTGACCACGAAAATATCGCCCTTTTTCACTGCATCCACAGAAATTTCCTGCTCCACGCCATCCCTTACAACGGTTGCTGTCTTTGGGGCAAGCTGCATCAGGCTCTTTAAAGCGTCTGTTGTTTTGCCCTTTGAGTGCGCTTCAAGCATTTTTCCGACAGTAATCAGTGCCAAAATCATGGCTGCGGATTCAAAATAAAACTCATGCATATATGACATGACCGCATCCATATCGCCATTCACCTGCGCAGCTGTCATGGCAAAAAGTGCATACACGCTGTATCCAAACGATGCCGCAGAGCCAAGCGCAACAAGCGTATCCATGTTGGGAGCGCCGTGAATCAAGCCCTTAAAGCCACTGATAAAAAACTTCTGGTTTATGACCATTACCGCCACTGTAAGCAGAAGCTGCAAAAGCCCCATAGCCACATGGTTTCCATTGAAAAACTCAGGCAACGGCCAGCCCCACATCATATGTCCCATGGAAAAATACATGAGAACAACCAAGAATATGAGCGATGCTATAAGCCTGTTGCGCAGCTTCGGTGTCTCCCTGTCTACAAGCGCATCCTGCGCTGCCTTTAGCTGCTCTAAGCTGTTATTCGCTTTGTCATTTTCTGATTCTGTTGCTGTGCCTTTGGGACTCGCTCCATAGCCCGCCTGCTCTACTGCCTCCACTATCTGCGCATCTGTCGCGCTTCCCTCGACTCCCATCGAGTTGGTCAAAAGACTGACAGAGCAGCTCGTCACACCATCAACCTTAGAGACCGCCTTTTCCACTCTGGCAGAGCATGCCGCACAGCTCATTCCTGTAACTGTATATTGCTTCATACTGTCTGTATTTCCTTCTTTCTAATATTCGAATCTAACTATTCAGAAGCCTTTTCTAAAATCTCTCAATTCCTGTCACCTTGAAATCCAGTCTTTCGATGGCAAATGTGATTTCCTCATCGCTTAGCTCTCTGGTTGCCTCAACATGTGCCACTCCATGCTTTAAATCCACATCTGCCGATACTCCGCTCATCTTCTGAAGCGAGCGTGTGACTGAGTTCTTGCAGTTCATGCAGTGCATTCCGTCTATGTGCACATCTGCTCTCGTGACTATCTCTCCTGTAAGCTGTACTGTGGCTTCCTCGTCCTCCTTCATGGCTCCACCGCCACAGCAGGCGCCCTCGCCCTTTGAATGCTTAATAGTCTCCTTTAAGCCCACAATCACCAGTGCGGCAATTATTGCTATTATTAATATTGTGATTATTGTACTCATTTTTATACCTGCCTTCTTATAATACTACTTCATAAGCTTCTGCAGTGTGTTCAAAAGCTCATCTATTGTCTCATCCTTGCCGGCTCTTATGTCATCTGCCACACACGTCTTTATATGATTGGCCAAAAGGACTTTATTGAAGCTGTTGAGCGCAGCATTTGCGGCCGCCACCTGTGTGATGATGTCAGGGCAGTAGCAATCCTCATCCAGCATACGCTTGATTCCACGGATTTGCCCCTCTATACGGCTAAGTCTGTTGATGAGATCCTTATATTCCTTCTCTGACCGCTCTTTTTTGCGGTTGCAGCAACAGCATTTGGTTTCTTTTTCTGCATGTGTGCCTCCCTTCTTTCTTCATTCCACATTTGTTGTATATGTCTAACCATACCCCTTATGGGTATCCGTCTTCAAGAGCATTATATACCCGGTAGGGTATATTGCAAGGGCAGATTTCCTTATTGAGAAATTTTCAAATTATCTTCTGCTCCTCCCTCATGTTCTACAATAACCCGGTCTGTGATATTCTCCTTATTTTCTCCATCAAGAATATAATACTCCCCACTATACGGCACTTTATAGCTCACCTTAACGTCTCTGCTTATAGCTCCCAGTTTTTCAGCTTCTTTTGCCTCCGCCGGCAAAATATATACATCCTCATAACCGGTATATGAGTATATGCTTACCGTTTCATCTTTTTCCAAATAAACAGTCGGACCGCTATATTTTCTATACACCAGATCACGTGCCGAATCATTATTAACATCAATTAATGCCTGAATATGTTCAATCATATCGGCTGCAAATGACCTCACCGGCGTGATACACATACACAAGACAACTACAGTCACAACCGCTATCGCAGCAAAATATGCAGGATATCGTTTTGAGCTGTGAGTGGTATGTAATTCCTCGATACATTCTTTTCTTACCTGCTCAATATCAGGCATTTCATGCTGCGCTGCCTGTCTAAAAATATCATTTTTTTTCATTCTGCATCAATCCTCCTTATCCAGATTTTGCCTAAGCTCCCTTATGGTACGATATAATCTGTTTTTTATGGTTGATTCCTTTACAGAAAAAAGGAGTGCTATTTCTGAAATATTTTTATCCATATAATAATATAGATAAAATATTTTTTTAGTAAGTTCATCCTTCGCAGAAAGATATGTAAACACACTTTGTACTGTTTCTTTTGATATTGCTATATCGTCAAATGAAGTCTGTTGTACAGCTATATCATTTTCATCTGCCGACAAAATATTATAATAGTTCATTTCCTCAATGCCACGCAGCTTTTCTTTTAATTTATAATGACGAAAAATTTTTCTCTTTGCTATTTGCATTACAAGTGCATCCGGCTGCTTAAAATATGATATTCCATGTTTTTTTATTATTTTAACAACCTCTGTATAGGTTTCCTGAAATATATCTGCTACATCTTCAGTTTTTCCACATTTTACAATGATGTACGCTAAAACCTTCTGATTGGTTGAGGCATATAGCTCATTAAAAAAGTCATCCTGTGCCTGATTAATCAATCTGCATCCCTCCCTTCACTATATATGTGTCCCACACCATAGAAAAAGTTTCATGTTATACCATACTTTTATAATAAAAGCATGCAAGCTGTGTCCTGTCCCTCAGCTGCAGCTTTTCAAGTATGACACTGATATAGTTTCGTACGGTTCCCTCACTCAGATACAGCTCATCCGCTATTTCCTTGTTGTTTAGTCCTTCTGCAACCAGCTCTATGATTGAAAGCTCCTTGCCGCTTATATCATAGCTCTTCATTGCGTCAATGAACCGGGCCTGACCGGTGCCTGATGAAGCTTTACCATCAGCTCCGAACAGATGTGGTATCCTGTCCATTATCTGTGTTCCAAACACTGTCTGTCCGTTGTTTACAGCTCTAAGTGCCGGGGCAATACTCTCAAAGGCCTGTTTTAGTATATAGCCCTTCGCACCCAGCGAGATTGCTTTTACTATGTATTCATCATCCGAAAATGTGGTCAGAAGAAGTATTTTGGCATCCGGATATTTTCCGAGTATTTTTTCTGCTGCTTCAAGACCTGTCATGCCCTGCATCCTTATATCCATGAGCATCACATCGCATATGCTCCTCGTACAGCTTTACCGCCTGCTGCCCGCTGTCTCCAACCGCAGACACCTCTATGTCATCCTGTGCGCTCAGTATTGTATTCAGCGAAAGTGATACGAGATTATCATCATCTATTATTACTATCTTCATGTCCTGTTCCTTTCTTATTCATGCCTTGATTTTTATGCATTTTGTATATCCTCACTTCTTCATGAGCGTCACAAATATCCTGAAACCATCGTCTGCCTTTATACGCATGATTCCTCCTATCGCTGCAACACGCTCCTTTATATTTTTTATGCCTATTCCATCTCCTGTTTCTCCCGAAAGGCTTCTTTCGTCAACCGATGTGCCGTTGTCCATTATCTCAAGCTGGTAAAAGGCGGGATGCTCTCTGACTATTATCCTGATTTCATCGCCGTTACTGTGCTTAACTGCGTTGTTTACCGCTTCCTTTGCAATTGCAATAAAAGCATACTTGACATCTCTTGGCACATCATCCTCACAGTCGTATTCGAGTGAAAATGCAAATGCACTGTCTGTAGGCTTAAGCTTCGCAAGCGCCTGACGCAAATCGACCGATTCATCGTACAAATCATGAACGCTTTTTCTCATGCTGTCCATTGCCGTATCGAGTGTACTCTTCAGATCTGAGATAGGCGCTTTAAGCTTTTCATCGGTATTTATCACACCGATTGCTCCCACCTGCAAAATAGAGCGCGTAATCATGTGACCCACGTTGTCGTGTATCTCTCTTGCGATACGGTTTCTCTCCTTTAGCGTGGCATTATATATCTGCGCATTCTGCTTCTCGATAAGCTGGTGATTCATCTGCTCCATAAGCATATCGTGCTCCATAGACGCATCTCTCATGCTGTGCAGCTTCATCTGATACCCCAAAAGCAGCTCTGTGAAATACGAAAGCATTACCGCAAAAGCCATGAGAAGTACAACCTCCAGGATATTAAAAATCCCGGGTGCTATATGTTTTATCTTTAAAATACAGTCCACCGATACAGCTATCCCCACTACGGCTGCAGCCATCCTCGACACCGTGTATTTTTTCTTCCTGAATACCATCGTTGCATACGGCAGCATAAAAAATGATGGTGCAAAAACACTCCGGACAGAATATAAACCGCCAGAATCAAATCAAAGGCCCGGTCTGCCGTTTCGCTCTTGTTAGCCGGACTCATCTGCGGCACATCCTGCATGTCTATAAATGTGCACACGATTATTCCTGTAAGTATGCACGCTATCATGACGTAATCGACCTGAAGGGATACCACCATAAGCATCACGCATGATAGAACTATTAAAAACTGACTACATATCTTATACATCAAAAACCTCCATTTCCGTAAAATAAGCTTACAACAAATTCCATCAAACGTCACTATGACAAATGTCATTTTTACACAACAATGCCTCATCCAAACATAAATACGAATGTGACATTTGACACTTACTTTCCGGCACGCCATATAGTAATCTGTTATTGAGCCAAATATCAGGCTTGCAACTGAAAATACAACATTATGGAGGCAATTCAATGGATACAACCAAAAATGCGATAGAAGTAACCAACCTTGTAAAACGCTACAAGGAGCTTGTGGCACTCGACCATTTCAATCTGACCGTTAAAACCGGCGAAATTTTCGGATTGCTCGGACCAAACGGCTCCGGAAAGACCACAACTATAAACTGCATACTCTCCCTGCTCACATACGATAAGGGTGATATAAAGGTATTCGGGCAGGAAATGTACTCAAACAGCTACGATATCAAACGCGAAATCGGCGTGGTCATGCAGAATGTGGCCGTATACGACGAGCTGACTGTATATGAAAATATCGACTATTTCTGCGGTCTTTACGTAAGTGACAAAAAGCTCCGCGAAAAATATGTAAAGGAAGCATGGATTTCGTGGACATAGCGGATTACAGCAAATTTCTGCCAAAGAAGCTCTCAGGCGGACTTTTGAGACGTCTCAACATCGCGTGTGGCATAGCACACAAGCCAAAGCTCATCTTCTTCGATGAACCGACCGTGGCTGTCGACCCTCAAAGCAGAAACAAGATTCTGGAGGGCATAAAAAAACTAAACCGTGATGGTGCGACAATCATCTACACCTCACACTACATGGAAGAGGTTGAACAGCTCTGCGACCGAATACTCATCATGGATAAGGGCAAGGCTCTCGCGCTCGGCACAAAGGATGAGCTAAAGCGCATGATCAAAAATACAGAGACAATAAACGTAGAAATTGCAGACTTGTCAGAAGTACAGCTTGACTCATTAAAGCAGCTGCACAATGCATATCAGGTCAGCTTTGAAAACGGACAGCTTCGGATTTATTTCAGTGGTGGACGCCACAATATAATCCATGTGCTTGATTATCTAGAGCAGAATAATCTGTCCTTCGGTCAGGTGTACACGCAGCTTCCGACTCTTAACGACGTATTCTTAGAGATTACCGGAAAGGAGCTAAGGGATTAATGAATGGACTAAAATTATTTTTTCACAACTCAAAATACACCATGCTAAGCATGTTCCGCCTGAAAGTCACGTTGTTCTGGACACTTGCATTTCCACTGTTGCTCGCCACCTTTATGTATATGGCATTCGGAAATCTGTTTGAAAAGGATGAAATGTTTAAGACAATAAATGTAGCAGTGGTTGAATCTGAAAATGATGATACTCTGATGAGCGTGCTTGAGTCTCTCGATGTAAACCATACTGATTCAGCCAGTAAATCCGACGACAAGGTCGACAGTTCAAATTCATTTTCAGACCTCATAAACATGAAGCTGATGGATAGCTCAGCAGCCAAAAAAGCTCTAAATGACAAAAAAGTGACCGGCATTATTTACACAAAGGATGCTTCACTTGTAGTGGATGAAAACTCATACAATGCCACAATACTTGAATCCATCCTGACACAGTACAAACAGCAAAAGGACGTATTTACAAACATAGCAAAGACTAATCCGGCTGCGCTTGAGACTGCAATTGCCGGGCTTTCTGAAACCGCATCAGAGTATAAAGAGATTTCACTTTCATCGGGAAATCAGGATGAATACACCAATTACTTTTACGCTGTTTTTGCGATGAGCTGCCTGTTCGCCTCATTTTCAGCCGTAAGCTCCACCTGCAGGCTGTTAGCTGATACAAGCCCTCTCGGCATGCGAAAAAGCCTTGTGCCGGCATGCAAAAACACCCTTATCTTTTCAGAGTATATCTCACTCTTAAGCATCCATTTTGCTGTTGAGCTCATAGCACTTGCCTACATGACTCTTCTTGGCGTGGATTTTGGAAATAAATATCCGGCAATCATCCTGACACTGTTTTTCGGCTGCATGATCGGACTTTCAATCGGAGTTATAATCGGTGCCATTCCTAAGCTCACAGAGGGCAGCAAAATCGGTATCTCTGTCGGAATCGGCATGGTGCTTTCCGTGCTTGCGGATTTATGTGCCAACGGTATAAAGGATATGGTCGAGCACAAGCTTCCTATTGCCAACCGCCTCAACCCAGCCTGTCTCATATCCGACTGCTTTTACTCGCTCAACGTATATGACAGCTACGACAGATTTTTCAGAAACATATCAATCATGGCAGTAGAATCAGTGATTCTTTTAATCATTGCCTTTGTACTGCTTCGGAGGGAAAAATATGCAAGTATTTAAATCATATTTCAAAATACTCAACAGACATATGGGCCAGATGATTATGTACCTGTCCATATTCATAGGTGTCATGGTCGTTCTCACTGCGACACGCACAAACAAAGCTGAAGATGATTATGAAGCCACCAAGCCCAAATTTGCGGTGTTTGACTATGACAAATCATCAGAAAGCAAAGCTCTGACAGCCTATCTTAAAAAGACATGCACACAAAAAAATATTAAAAATGACAAAAAGGAAACTATGCAGGATGAGTTGTTTGCCAGAAACGTAAACTGTGTTCTCATCATAAAAGAAGGCTTCAAGCTTGATGTTGTGACCATACCGGGTACGCAGGCAGCGACCACCTTTGAGTCTGCCATAAACAGCTTTACGAAAACGTACAATACTTACATTGCTTCCGGCTACTCTGAAGCTGATGCTCTAGCCGCAGTAAACACCTCGCTAAGCCAGAAGGCTTCTGTCTCACTGCTCAGTGGCAAAAGTGTCGCCTCGCACTCAGGGATATACTACTGCTTCAGTTATCTGGGATGGGTGCTCCTTGTCATGATGATTGCAGGTATAGCTCCTGTCCTTCAGGTTTTCTCCAAAAAGGAAATCAAGGAGAGAATATCCTGCTCATCCTATAAATTTGCAAACTACAACCGCGAGCTGCTTTTGGGTGTGATTTTAACCGGACTTGTGGTATGCGCTGTAATTTTTGTCTCAGCTACAATCATGTTTAAAGGCAGCACATTCTCGTTTTCAGGTTTCCTGTTCACACTCAACATGCTCTGCTACATGCTTGTTTCACTGGCATTTGCCTTTTTAATCAGCAAAATCACCTCAAACAGTGAGATACTGAACATGTTTGCGAACACCGTGTCACTCGGTATGGCATTCCTGTGCGGTATATTTGTGCCGGAGGAATTTCTAAGCGATGGCATCATAAAGGCCGCTCACTTTTTGCCTGCCTACTGGTACAACCAGGCTGTAAAAAGTATTGACTTTCATCCGGTCAGGGAGCTTGGCTTTATTTCAATATGCATGGGAATACAGCTTCTGTTTGCTGCCGCAATAATTGTCGTTGCCCTTCGCATCACAAAAGCGCCTGACGGCTTCAAAAAGCATACAGCAGCTGTAGCTGCTCATAAATAGCTCTGCCTCATATAAATATATACAACGAAAAAGCCGGTACATCATGCTTCCATGAATGTACCGGCTTTAAATACTTAGCAGTCCGTACGGAAGTACGAACCCGTGTTTCCGCCGTGAGAGGGCGGCGTCTTAACCGCTTGACCAACGAACCGTGTATTATAATATCATGGTCAAACGAATGATGCAAGTATTTTTTATTTTTCTAAAAAATTTTCCGTTCATTTACCTTAAACATTTTCCCTTTAAATGCTTCTGGCTTTAATTCCATTTTCGTCCCTATGTATGCTCTGCGACAATCTATCATATTCCGGCTCCTTATCCCAAAGCACACGTTCTTATCCTCATATTTTATTTATACGTTTTCCTCTTGAGTAAGATTATACACTACTTTGGTCACACAACGGTCACACGGAGCACTTTTCCACGGATTTTGTAAAAAGTATACATTGAAAATGCCGAAAACTGTACAATTTTAGACAATTTTCGGCATTTGCGTATTTTTTATTCGTTATAATCAACTATTATTTATTATATTTTTTGTATATCTTTTCAAACGCAGGCATGGAGCGCTTAAGTCATTCAAATAATTTATTACTGCGTTAGCCTTGTTAATCTTATCTCCTACGGTTTCATTTATTATTACTGCTGAAAGGCCTATAGCTTCATCAATAATCATACCTTTTAAAGTATCACTTGTTACATCAAAAAATACCCTGCATTCTGTCTTTTCCTCTTCCTTTTGATTTTCAAGATTCTGCTTTGTATGTTCTCTATATTTGCCTCACTACGGCTGCCTGCTTACAGCGACTTTCTTCAAAAAAACAACGGCTGCAGCATCCACTTTCCGTGAATGATGCAGCCGATCTGTCATTACATCGTGTAACTGTTTTAGACTCTGGCTTTGCGACCTTATGTTTCCATAAGTGTGCCTTGATAGGTGTAATTTTATCGGTTTTGGGTAGTCTTGTCAACAGACTCTATCCGAACTTCTGATGCCTCGTTTTGTGTCTTCAAATCATTTATTATCCAGAGATAATAAGTCTTGCCGTCCACATCAAGTTCATGTACCTCATCAATTTTCTGGTCATCAACCGTTACGTTACTAATGTCAGAATAATCTGTGACGCCCCATGCTGGAAGAACTTTATATTTCTTTTCAACAGCTCCCCTATAAACAGCATCTCTGCTCATAAAAAGATCAGCTAAAAATGTTTCTTTCCATGTATACTTTTTATCATCATCAAAATTAATCACCAATTTTCGTTCTCCACTATAATTATAACCATCTGAAACTGTTACAAAATCATAGCATTTTATGTATGTATTTGTTCTATTAATATCAACATCTTCAAATTTAACATTATAATATCCCTGCATATAAACATGAACTACCCCATTATATTCTATCTGACATAACTGTTTTTCTGACTTCACTTTTTCATCTACATCTAATAATGCCTCATCTACAGACTTATATTTATTTGGATGTACATCATTAATATATGACATTGCATTTCCATTTGCTCCACTTAAAAATTCATCCTCCCTATGCAAATAACTCATTATTATACATATACCAATAAACATTATTACAAATACGATTATTGCGATTATTATTTCTTTTTTTCTTAATCATGTTATCTTTCTTCCTTTATATATTACATTTATATCATTCATATTACTGAAGCGCCGGACACACACCATTATTTACAAAATTATTAATAAAATTAATAATTGTCTGCCCTGCACTACTTGGATCATTTCCATATAACATTGACACCAGTGCCGCAGCTGCTATTACCACAACATATACATATCCCATTCGCATATATACCCCACATTTATCTGTCGACGTTTTGATACCATTACTCTTTGTACTATGTACGCCCACTTTTAAATTAGACCCTGGATGTAGTCCTGCACTCAAATCAAGTCCATATGAATTATCTGCCCATCCACCATTTAATGATGCATCTATAGAAACTAAATTATCCCAATTTAAACCAACACTTATCGGAATATTTACATTTAATTTACCTATATCAATGCCTATATTTGCATCTAAACTTACTCCATCTTTACTGCATGTAACTCCTAACGATGTTGGAATCCCAAATTTATTTTTCTTTCCCAAATCTATGCTTGGTATATTTAAGCTATATGATTGAGATATTCCATCATCGCCATCAGTTGTTGTGACTTTTTTTATCCAACTACCTGTATATTGCGCACTAGGCTTCGTAATATCATCAGTTCTACCCCAATATGTCCCTAATCCGATATCACGACCAGTAACCTCCACTGTTGATACAGATATAACATATTCTTCCCCATAAATATACTTATTCCAGAATTTCTTCAAATCTCTCCATGATGGGAATTTTCCATTCAAATCCACCAGGTCCATCGGTCTGTTCCAGCAGTAGTTGTAATGATTCATCGTGTATGGTACTGCGATGTGTCCTTTCAGGAAGTCCTCACTGACAAATCTTCCTGCTCCGGCATCATAGCGTCTTGCCTGTGCAAAGTACAGACCTCCTGCTTCATCCATCTGATATCCTGTAAAACCAAAAGTCTGCATAGGATTTGTGACTGCATTTATACTACACTCAATGCTATTTCCGAATTCATCGAAACCATATGTTTCCTCACTCCTTCCCATTTCATCGGCTATACGCATTGGACTTCCCAGATCATCCTGAAAATAAAAATGATCTTTTCCTTCCTCTTCCATTCCGGTGACGTTTCCATCCCAGAAATAAGTCTGAGTACTGTGCAGCGGATTTCCTTGTATTCCTTTGTCAGTTGATTTCTGTAACAGATTATGATATTGGCGTGTCAGATCCAGTGTATAGTGGATATTCTTTTGTGGATCTGAATTACCGGCAATCAGGTTTTGTCCCATTCTGTGACCAAGTCCATTATACTCGTAAGTTGCTCTCTTTACCATACCGGCAGTCAGCCCCATTGATTCTGTCATATTGTTTGCTGCATCAAATCCGTATGCTTTTAAAACATCTTCCCCACTTGTTACGGATAACAGATTTCCCCTATGGTCATATGAATAGTTTCTAATACCATTTTCAGAGTTTTCTGTTATCAGCTGGTTTTTTGTGTTATAGCCATATGTGGTTATAAGCTTACCATTTGGTGTGTATTCTGTTTTTCTGCTTCTGTTTCCAAATGCATCATAACTGTACTGTCTTTGTGGCATTCCATCGTACGATACACCTGTTAATCTGTTCATCACATCATAGCTGTATTCATATCTTCCGCTATCTGCATTTATCCCCTGCCGGTTCTTTTCTGCTGATATTTTATTTCCTATTAGATCATATCCATAATGATAATGTTCTTCAAAATCAGCTCCTGTATGCAGGATTTCTGACACCCTTCCAAGGTTTCCATATGCGTATGATGTGCTGCTTCCTCCCGGCATCTGCTTTCCTGTGAGTCTTCCTGCTTCATCATAACTGTACAATATTGTCTGCTCCGGTGCCTCGTTTGACATGAGTTTCATTGCCGTAAGCTGCATTGCATTATTATACTCATACTCTGCCCTTTTTCCATCAGGTATATAAGGGCTGTTCTCTCGCCCATACTTCCCCATTCATACCCGACCGTTTTTCCGTATGGGTCTGTGACAGAAGATACCCGTCCTGCCTCATCCATGGTGATCTTGGTTGTGCCGAGCCAGTCTTTTACTTCCTCTAACTGGCGGATGGCATTATACGTGAGTGACACTGTCCTTCCGTCTGCGTATCTGATTTCTTCTACCTGTCCATCTGCTCCATAGCTTATGGCAGTTTCATATCCATCCCTGTCCGTCTTTGAGGTCATGCGTCCGGCAGGATCATATGTATATATTTCCATATCTCCCAGCTGGTCTGTCACTGCCACAACATGTCCTTCCTTATCCCATGTATATGCAGTGTTCTGTGTCTGCTCTCCGCCTGTTCCAGTACAGCTTGTCTGTGTCAGGTGTCCCATGGCATCATACTGATAGAAGGTCTCATTTCCTAAAGCATCCGTTACTTTTGACAGATTTCCATTTGGTGTGTATTCATAACGTGTTATGTTCCATTTTCATCAGCAGCCTCTGTCACATGTCCTAGTGCATCATATTCAAAGTGCTGTGTTCCACCGACAGCATTCGTTATTGATACTATCCTGTCAAGAACATCATAACTGTAATGATAACGTTCTCCAGACATGGTTATACGTTCTGTCATATTTCCCTTTGCGTCATAACTGTATTTTTCACCTGATCCGTCCGGATAAAGCACACTTCTGAGTCTGCCTCCCTTTTCATAGGTGTATACTGTGCTGCTTCCATTGGGATGGCATATCCTGTCCACATTTCCAATCTCATTGTAGCATACGCTTGTGGTCTCTCCGGCTGCATCCGTGACACCCGTTCTTCTTCCCAGATCATCATAGGTATATTCTGTCACATGACCCAGCGCATCGGTTTCCGATACAAGATTTCCCTCATGATCATAACCGAAGGTGGTTACTGCCCCGTCTGCCGCTTCCATGCGCACCAGCCTGTCTGCCTCATCATATGCATACCTGGCAGTGTTTCCGGCTGCATCCGTTTCGGACAGCAGGTTTCCTGCCGCATCATATGCATACCTGATTTTTCCTCCCATAGGCAGCGTATGCTCTTTAAGCCTGTTGTCGCTGTCGTATATGAACCGCTGTATTCCACCATCCGGTGACTTTATGCTGCTTACGTTCCACATCCTGTCGTATGCAAGCTCTGCACGGTATCCTTCCTTGTCCGTGTATGCGCTGATTTTTCCCAGGTCATTGTAGTCAAAGGATACTGTCTTTCCGTCGAAATCCGTAAGGCCTGTAACCTTTCCCCCGGCATTGTAAGTGTATTTCCTGACATTTCCAAGTGCGTCTGTTACTGTGCTGATTCTGTCTGATGCATCATAGCTGAAATGTGTCCCGTTGTTGTTTGCGTCCGTTGTTTTTATCACCCTGTTCAAAAGGTCATATTCATATGACGTGCTGTTGCCGTTTCCATCCGTTACTGCCGTGATGTTGCCTCTGCGGTCATATGAAAGCTCAGTGCTGCTTCCGTCTGCATATGTGATTTTTTCTGCCCTTCCGAAGACATCATTTTTTATCTTCGTCCGGTTTCCGAGTGCATCCGTCGTGCCTGTCAGGTTTCCCTTTGAATCATAGTGGTTTTTTAGCCTTGTCTTTCCGTTGATGCTCAGGCTGGTAAGGTTGTTGAAAATGTCATACGTGAAGTTTATTCGGCGCTTTCCCGCATCCACTGTCTGTGTCAGGTTTCCCCTGCTGTCATATGACATGCGCACGGTGTGGCCGTTCCTGTCTGTCCTGCAGATGCACTGGTTCCTGTCATTGTACAGGTATTTTTCCCTTGTGCCGTCCTCATACAGCGTGGCTGTATTTCTGTACCTGCTGTCATGCACGTATGTTATCCGGCTTCCGTTTCTTTCCGTGAGTGTGACACGGCTGTTTTTGTCATCATACTCAAAGTCCATCGTGCCGCCGTCCGGGAACTCCTGGTGTGTCACCCTGAACAGACTGTCGTATCTGTTCCTTACGGCCGTGACATTTCTTGCATTTACTGTCTCCGTTATCCTTCCGTTGTCTCCGTAGCTGTATGTGTACACTGCTCCTGACGGTGTCGTGACTGTCTTTAACATGTCTCCGTCATACTCAAGCTTTACCTTTCTGCCCGCATGGTCTGTGACTTCCTTGAGCATGCCTTCACTGTCATATGCATACTCAAGGAAGCTTCCTGTATCGGTTTCCGCCTTTGCCAGCCTTCCTCTTTCATCACGGATAAATGTGATTCCCCTTTTGTTTGTGTTTTCCTGTCTTGCCGCCTTTCCGTTTTCATCAAAGTACACGGCATCCATGCCCGGATGACATGTAAGCTTATAGCCGTCTTCCGTCCTTTCCAAAAGCCCCATCGCCGCGTTTTCCGCCACATAGCCTGTGTCTGTTTCCGCAAAGTAGTAAAACTGTCCGTCATGCATGCGCACCGCCGCTTTTTGGTCCGGCTGCTTTTGCACTTCCATTTCATAATTGTGCAGGAAACAGCTGCCCATTGTGCCGGTGCCGGTATCCTTTGAGTTGTAGTATCTGTGGAATGAAAGCGGTATCTCTCCGCCTGCCTGCATGTCTTCATGGTCATAGATGAAGTTTCCGGTGCTTAAGTTTACAGGATCACTGCTTTTCTTGCATGATGTATCACCTGCGCCGAGCTTTTCCTTCTCGGTCTTTTCACTCTTTGCTGATTCAGGATTTTTTATTCTCGCAGCATCCGCATCAAGCGTCCCCTTCATTCCTGCCATGTCCAGGTTTCCGCCGTCCGGGCTTATTGATGCTGCAAGGTCATTTATGAGTTTTATTATGTTATTGCCGCACGTTATCTGTCTGTTCATGGCTGCCATGCTTTTTGTATCCACTGACTGCACATTTGAAAATATAGTGTCTATCTTCTTTTTAGTGGCATTATTCTTGTCTATTATCTTCTGGTGGTATGTATCCACGTCGTTTATATAGTTTTCTATTCCGAGCTTTCCTGTCCAGCTCCGGAAATCCATTCCCCTGTCCGAAAACCAGTCCTTTATCTTTCCCCATGTGATGAAGCTGCGGCATCATCCGCATAGCCTTCAAGCTTCTGCTTTGCTTTTTCTGAGAAGTCTCTTGTCATTTGTTCTTACCTTCCTCCTGCCTTCTGTGCCGCATTATTTTCCTTTGTATCTATGGATGATTTTCTTCCCTTCATATATGACAAAGTATTGTTGAGCAACAGCACAAATGAATCCTGCATTCTTTGAAACATGTTTCCCATCTCCTCTATTGCTATTATCGTACTTCCTCCACATGCCCCTACATCCGGAGCTGCTTCTGATGTATCAAGCCATGTATTATATAAGCTTTCCAACTGTGTTATCTGTAATCCGAGAGCCTCACTGTCTATAACAGTGGCTGCCTGTCCTGTTCCTCCAACCTGTGTTGTCTTTACTTGCATTTTCTATTCCCCTTTCTTTTAAAATAAAAATTCGTCACTTTCATCAACATCTGATATAAAAGTATTACAGGTTTCCTTGGCTGTCTGACCAAGTTCTTCTACTACATTTGATAAATTTTTTGCATACGAAATGAATGTGTCCAATGCATCTGCCGTTGCTCCCTGTTTTATCGCATCTCTTCTGATATTCTCAAGTATTTGTATATATCGGTCTATACCTTCCTGCAGATTTGCTGCTCTTGTATTTAAAAAATCCGCCATTTCATTTACATAATCATCATCTATTATCAGTTCTGTTCCTGCCATATTGATATTCTCCTTCTACTTTCTTATTTTTCTTTTTGCTTTTTTCTTTGGCTTTGTGTTTGTTTTTGCTTTTTCAGCTGCTGCCTTTTGAGCTTTCTGTGCTTCATCTGCCTCTATTCTTGATATTTCACTGTTCATGTTGTTTATCTGTGTATTGCAATTATTTATGCTTGAATTCAAATCAGATATCTGCGCCTGCTTTTTGGCTATTTCATTTGTAATTGTCGTTATTGCACTTTCAAGACCATTATGTACTTTCGTATAAGGATGTCCCGTAAGCAAATTTCCCATTCCATCATAAATGCCTGATAGTATTTTATGGCTCACATTATTTAAGCCTGTTGTAGAATCAAGTTTAGCTTTACTGGCTCCTTTACAGTCAGCCAATGTATTCTGTAATTCAACTATCTTTCCTTTTACCCTGTTCAGTTCATCTATATCATTTTTCAGTTGTGCAATTTGCGAGTTATATTGTCTAATATTCTGCTGATTTTGTGATATTGCTGTCCTACATTGTCCCTTTGTCATGTCGTTTCTCCTTTTTATTAAAACATATTGATTCCACTATATTTTTAAATACAGGATGCCATTCAACTGTATCTGCGTTGCTGCATGTACACTGTAATAAATGAATTGTGTCCTGCTCTTTATACTTTATATATCAATGACATTGTATACAGTGTGTCATTTAAAATATAATGCGTATACAATATGGCACATACTTCATCATCATCTGTCCTTTTGTATATACCATGACATCTATACCCAGGAACTGTTCTTTTATAAATATGTGACATAAATTGAGCAGTCTGCTCTATATCCATTTTTTTAAGATTTTCTATACGATCGGTGTCTACACAGCTGATCCGTATTCTATGCTGTCTGTCCAGTAACACAAAGTCAGGCAGCTTACGATAATTTCCAAATATTTTTCTTTTTTCACCTATCGTAGCAGCCTGAAAACTGTCTGGGATTTCTACACTTGCTATCCCTTTCCATATAACGTATTGTTTCATATCATTTCTCCTTATTCATCCCAAGTCTCACCCGATATTTCCCACTCTTCCTGAGGATAATTTACATTTACTAATTCATAACCTGTATTTATATTTTTCACAACAAAATGTACAGACCACTCATCTTCTCCTGAAAATAGCTGTATTATTTCCTCGCAGTAAATAACCTGTATAACTTGAGTATAAAAATAATCTGGTGATACCTTTTCTTTACTTATCTGAACATTTAAATCTGTAAAATTATCATTAACCTCAAATATGCAACCATCTAACTGGTTTGCCTCATCCAATACTCTTTGTATTGATTTCTTTGCCGAATCTATCCACCAACATTTCTGTTCTTCTGTAAGCTTAATCTCACATTTTCCATCTTCCGTCAAATAAGCATATCTACAATGTCCTGTTTCTCTTACCTGCTTTATTGCCTCTTCCTCACTATCTGCAAATATTCCAGTTAATATGCAAGTTTCCAATCCAGTATCATCATAATCCTTATAAAAGCTTTTAGTCGTATCATAGCTTTCTGTTTCATTCAAATCAGCTACTTTCTTCATGGTTGCCATTCCCCATGGAGTAGCCCATGATACCTCTGTTTGAGGTTCATTTTCTTTAGATTTTAAGCTCTCATCATTTTTATACTGTCTAACTCCCATTAATACTGATATTACTATAATAGATATAAAAATAATTGTGCTGACATATTTTTTCACTATAATTTACTTCCTTCATTCTCATTAAATATACTGTGCCAACTGCATTAAAATTTCTAGTATCTGAGTCAAAGAAACTCCATCTGCCATAAATATTTCTGCTTTTCTTGCAAACTCCAATTTTAATTTTACTTCTGCAATTATTTCTTTAAAATCAGCCAGTTTTTCTTACTGCCTCGCGATTTTCACTTTCCTTTGTTACAAAAGTGTCGCTGAGTTTTCCATGAGCAGAATCCGGATTCATCTCCATGATATTGTAATCTGTTGCCAATTGAGCCATAACATCACTTAAATTGTCTGTTTTCTTTAATTCTTTTTCCAAATTCCTTACTACTTTTTTATATTTATCTCTCTGAGATTCTGCATATGTTTTCTTTCCAAAAATATCTTCTATTTCCTCCTTTAAATAATATTTTATATATAATTGCTTATGCAATCATATCAGTTTTAATCTGAGACCAGTGGTATCCTTACCTTACTGACCTCATCCTCGAATATATAATATGCATCACCCGGTTCGATTTTCTTTTGATTCTTTCTCTTTATAGCCAGCGGTATATCCACTATCTTGCAATTATCCAGGTTATCAAAAAACAGTATGCTTTTAGTCTCCTTCATCATTTTATATATATCAGGCGAACCATATGCTATCTGTGCATTTGGTACTGCCCCAAACAGGAGATACACATTTAATACCTTATATTTGCCCATAATATTTTTAAGAGCATTAAGAGCATCCTTGCTATCTGATATCGCTGTATATACCTCCTGACTGTTTATTATGATCAGGGTGTTTTCTTTTTCCGGATTTTCCTGATGGATGAGTCTCTTATATTTTTCCTCTAAGAGAACCTCTATCATTATTATTTTCTGTATAAATTCATCCGGATCCAGATCATAGCTTACATTTTCCTGACCGATATCAGACAGCTTGCGCCTGAAATCATCAGCTATATATATATGAGTATCTATTTCGCTGTTTAACATCTGCAACGCAAAATATTTTATAAAATTTGTTCTGCCCATATTATCAGCTCCGGAGATAGTTATGATATTGCATTTATTATGATCTGTGTAAACCGGGGCGACTGTGTCGTATGCAATTCCTATAATATTCTCATCATTTTTTCTTCTGAATGTGTGATCCACATAGTCCGGTGTGAGCAATTCAGGAATTTCCGGTATCTTGTCAGCAGTGATATCCCCATATACAGCATTTATCTGATCTACAAATGCATGCATATTATTAACACGTTCAATTTCCTTAGTTCCCTCAAACGCTAAAAATGTCTGGCACTCGTATATTTCCCCATCAATTTCTGTCAGGCACCTGCCAGCAGTCTCATCCGGTCTGAGTTTACAGCTTCCATAAAGAGTCATATACTCACTTGATTCATTACAAAACATAGCTATTCTGCCGGAAAAGTTTGCCAGATACTTATATCCCAGTCCTGTTGTCTGTAAATTTGAAATAATGAAACTTATTCCTACAGAGCCACCTTCTCTGCACAGATTGAGCAGTATGTCACTATCCTGCAGATACAGTTCTTTTAATGCAGTATAATTGTCTATGAGTACCACTATCTGAGGTATATCTGTAAATCCCGCCTCGCGATATGATGTGTATGAGCTTACTCCCGCTTCAAGCAGTCTTTCACGCCTTTCTTCTATCTGTTCACTCAGATATTTAAACAGATTCTTCAACCTTTCATCGTCAGAGGGCATACTACTCCTCCTACATGAGCCAGCTTCTCAAAATTTTTAAGTACCATGATGCAAAATCAATAATATATATGCTAAGCTCTTCCGGTGAATAGTTTTCTGCCAGATTCCTCACTATCAATTCGAGAAGATTGGTCTTGCCAAACTGCGATGCTCCTATGATAATAGTATTTTTGTTACCTATCTCTATTACTGTCCGCCCCTGTCTCTGTCTGTCCGGATCGTCGTATATTCCTATTACAGCAGTCATAGAAAGAGGGGTATCATTATGTGCCAGTTCAGCATCATATACTATCACTTCTTCCAGCGCAGGCAGACATATATCCGGCAGTTTTTTTACTCCATCGGCTTTACAGTATTTATCTACATATTCGACAACCGCCTCCAATTGTGACCTTGACTGCTCTGAATTCTCGAGCTTATGCTTATATACCAAATTCTTTTTTCCCGAAAAATCAAGTTCATATATATCAAACGGTGTATCATCTTCACCATTTATGCTCTCGGGGCTGCCGGAATATCCCGACTGGAACAATTCAAATATCTCATTATTTCCGACCTGCAAATAAGCCCGGCCCGGTTCTTTTATTTCTGCTGCTAACGGAGATTTCAAGACTTCATTACTATCCTCCTGCGTCTGTACTTTAAGACACAATTTGAACTTTGAATTACTCCAAATCTGGTCATTAACCTGTCCTGCCGGTTTTTGTGTTGCCAGTATCAGGTGAACTCCCAGACTTCGTCCTATTCTGGCTGCACTAATCAGCTCCTTCATAAATTCCGGCTGCTCTGCCTTTAACTCAGCAAACTCATCTACAATAATGACAAGGTGTGGTAATGCCACTTTTGCTTGTCCCTCTTTATATGCCTTTATATATTTATCTATATGATTAACATTGAGCTGTGCAAACAGATTCTGTCTTTTCAGCAGTTCAGCCTTTATTGACCTGAGTGATCTGTCTATTGCCTTTCCATCAATGTTTGTTATGGCACCAATCAAATGAGGCAGCTTTCTAAACTGATTAACCATTCCTCCACCCTTAAAATCAATTATCACAAAACCTATTTCATACGGATGAAATAACGTTGCTGCCCCAAGTATAAACGTCTGCAAAATCTCACTTTTTCCTGAGCCTGTTGTTCCGGCCACAAGTCCATGCGGACCGTGAAATTTCTCATGCAGATTTAGATAAACAATCTCATCCTTCACATTTACTCCCAACGGAACTGCCATTGTTTCATATATTTTTGATGAATTCCATCTCTCCTTCAAATTCAATGCCTGCACCGAGTTGATTCCAAGCAGCTCAAACAAAGATATGTTCTTACGCAAAGAGCCTGCCAGGCTTATTTCTTCACACTCCACCGGTTCCAAAATGCTGACCGCCTTCTGTACACGCCAATCAGGTATATTCTCATACTCAAAATATTTCTTTTGCGTCTTATTGACCGAATCATATATCATAGCACTCTCATTGTCGAATATATCAATTATTCTGCTACAATATAATGGCAGCAAAGACGGCTTTGATTCAAAAAATATAAAAACAGTATCGAGCTCTGATGCATGCTCTATAAATTTTGAAATAGGATGACTCTTTATGCCATAGTCCTGCATTACAATTATTATATTAAATCTGCCATGTACTTTTTCATCTTTTCGTATAGAAAGCTCTTTATACAAATTTTCAAATACTCTGTTTTTGCTTTCCTGATCGCAAACTATATTTCTATTGCCATTCGAGCTATTCAAAGCTTTTATTCCCCTAAGCCAATTATACTTTCCGATATTATCATCAAGTAATGCATATATACAGATATCACCATAATACTGTCTGCTGATAATATCCATAATCATATTCTTCATCATCGAATACAACGAATCCGCATCTCCGACAACCCCCACCGCATTAGCATCCTTCAGACTCATCACAACCGGCGCCTTTTCAATATCCATATATTCTCTTGCCACATGCTCAGGCAGACTGCTAAGATCATCTCCAACCTCAAGTTTCTCTTGTTTTTTATAGTCTACCTGCCGCAATGACTCAACGTTTCCCCTCCCCAGATACACTTCAAGGAAATCTTCATCTGTAGATATACGATCAAATAATACCGGATCAAAATTCTCTATATGTTCAATATCCTGCTCTATGCTATAATACTGAGCGTTTAGACAATCTAACTCCTCTCTTCTTGCAGCTTCTATCTCATTACGTTTTTTTGCTATGTATTCAAGATATGTGTCTCTTCGTTTTACAAGGTCTTTCTTATACTTCTTTTGTTTATTTATAATACCAAATATGGATGTAAAGACTCCAACACCCATGGAACATATACTAAATGCAACAAAAGCTCCATTTGACTTGCTCATCACTCCTCTAAGCAGCACTACCAGAGCAAACATAATAATCGAAGGCATCAATGAAGTAACCAGATTGAGTTCCGGTTTTGTCGGAATAGTGCCCGGATCTAATATTTCTATTGGAGTTTTATCTCTTTTTGCCTGTATTCGCGTATTACGAATAAAGACAGGATATGTTGTATGTATATCCAAGCTCTCCGGTCTGACCTCAACTCCATTTGTTCTGATAGCTCCATAATCAAAGAAAATTTTTCCATTATTGTAATATGCAGTAAAATCTCCTATTGATATGAAATCATGATTTTTTACTGTTGCAATCCTTTGAATACTTTTTCCATTTACTAATGTGTTGTATGACGAACTATATTCCGATAACATAGCACATGATATATCATCTTTCACCTGCAATCCTACTCTCACAGCTCTACCATATGCACTGTCAAGCTGTATATGTGCATCAGGTGCATTCCCTATTATCAGAACATATCCCGGATTTAATTCTATTGACCATCCATAATTTTCCATTTTCATTTTCTCCCAAATATAATTGTCGAACCATTCCTAACACCAAAATCCTCAAGCATCCTGTTTCCTTTCAAAAATGCAATTGGCTGCTCACAGGCCATATAACATTCATTCTCATTGGCTTCATCAATTTGCAGATTATATGCTTTGTTTAATGCAGTCACCAGAGCTTTTGCTGTTATATTCAAGGGGATTTCCAATTCATGTCTTTTTCCATTATTTTCATTCACAAAATTTACAATAACCTTTTCACTATCTTCCATTACGATGCTCCTCTTTACATTATTACGTCAATTTTTAGGTTTGTAATGTTAAAAGCACATTGCGTGTAACAACATTTTTCATTTTCTTTCTTAAGCACTACTTCATTTTCTCTATTTTCTCGTTCTTCGCATAAATTGTAACCTTGAAGACTTTCCTCTTGTATTATTTTTCTTGCATCCTCTATTTTCATCTTCTGACCTCCATACTAGTTTATTTCTCTTAATAATCCTAATCTTTCTAATTCTACCGTTGACGAAAGTTCATACTGTATTGCTCCTCCTTTCCCCCATCCTTCAACTGCTGCTTTTCCTTTATATGAAGCCAATCTACTATAATCTCCTTTTAGTAAAATTTTATATACAAAAAGGCTGCAGCGTCCGATATTACCGGATGTTGCAGCCGATCTGTCATTACATAAATGTTACTCCGTGTTAGACTCTAGCTTTGCGACCTTACGTTTCCATAAGTGTGCCCTTTTATACGCAAAAATTTTATCGTATTTGCATTTTTATGTCAATTTTTAAGTTGGTAATGTTAAAAGCACATTGCGTGTATAAAGCGTAATTTTTCTTCCGTAGATAACTGAACCATTAAACGTATTACTTCCGTAAATTACCTCAGTTTTTTAATACATTTAATGCCCTTAATCTTGTAATAAAATTATCTAATGCCTCTTCCTCTGTTTTAAACTTTTTTTCTGAACCTGTTATTTTACTTGCTCTCTCATCAGTTGCATATACCAACCATTGCTCTGCAACATTCATAATTACCATTTCATTCTCTTTATTTTCCCTTTTTTCAAACAGATTTCCTCCTTTTAAACTCTCTTCATCAATAATCTTTTTCACTTCTTCTACTGTCATTATACTTTCCTCCACTATTTCCTATTTCTGCATTTTTTAAGTTTTTTCTGAACCTCCTATGTCACTTGTTCTCATCAATTACGACACACTTTACTTAATAATATCATATATCTCTTTTTCACTTAATGTTTCTTCAAATATTGCTTCATACCCTCTAACTCGTTCTAATATCACTTTTAAATACACCGCTTCATTATAAAACCTCTCAAACACAAACGGAGCTTCTTCATTTTCTTCGATATACTCACATTCACCATTTGGTCCAAGCAAATAAATATTATATTTATTTGACCCTTTTTCTTCTAGATTAATTTTAATTTTTGTGGATTCATAATTGAGTAATAACTTTCACCGATATGTAACTTCATTATTTCATTAACATCCGAAAGTTTTACCACACCTTCTATTTCCTCTGAACCACTGTAATCTATTCCTTCACTAAAAAAACCTTTTATTGCAATTGCAAAATTTGTTTCCATTTCTTTTTCTGAATAATATTCAGCTATTTTTATGCGCTCATTCCTTTGTATGCAATAAAAATAAAATATTTCTTTTTCTTCTTGCAAGACATAAGATGTCTCAACATCATATATAATTCTTATTTCATTTTCATTTGAAACAATATTTATTTTTTTTCCAACATATTTTTCCAACTTTTTAAAATATGCTTTTTCTAAATCGATACTCATTTTCCCTCTTTCATTTTAGTAGCCTAACAGCTGTATTTTCACATCATCTTCTAACTTATCTTCAAAAACTTCCTCATACTCTCTAATTTGTCTCATCGTTTCACCATAATAAGTTACTTCGTTATAAAATCTTTTGAACACAAATGGATTTTCTGTCTCTTGTTCTAATATGTATTTCTTACCGTTTTTATCCAAAAAGAAAATACTATACTGACCATCTTCACTTTTCAATATATTAATTCTCTCTTCTTTTGGATCATTTATGGAATACGTCTTTTCGTCTGCATATTGCTGCATCAATATTCTTAGTTCTTCTACACTGGTAACTTCTCTAAATTTTCCTGAAAATGGATATTTAATATTTTCACTAAAATTACTCTTTACCCATAATGCAAAATTTCTTTTCATATCCACTTCTGATGTATATCTTTTTTCTTCCGTTTCCTTTCCTCTTTCACTAACATACAATATATACTTTTGTTCCTTTTTTCTTAAAAAAATATTGAATTTCAGAATCCAAATAGATATGGACTTCATTGTCACTCTCTACCAACTGAATATCTTTACCTACATACTGCTTTAATTTTTCTAAATAATCACGATTAAACATTTATTCTTTTCTCCTATACTTTTTCATATTCATTCACACCCTCCTGTTAATGTATAAAATTATGGTCTTATTTTAAAAGCAGCTCCGCTGCTCTTGAAATAAAGCCACAATATAACTACAATACAAATACAATACAATTCCACACCACAGCCTGTGGTGTGGAATCCGGCATTGAATGAATTTTACATGCTGAACTGATTTGCTATCTGTGTATCTGTTGACTCTACTGCCTCTGCAGTCTTGTCAAGTGCCATTGCGATATCATCGATCAGCTCTTTTCCTTTTACAAATGAAGGTCTGAGCTCTGCAAACTTGTTGACATATGCCTCTGATGCTGAGCCCTCCCACTCTGTGAGCAGGGTTTCAAGTAATCTGTCCATCTTGTCGATTACACTCTGTACATTCTCTGCTTCTGTCCTGTACTCTCCTGCCCTTTCTCTCATTGTGTCAGGTGTCATTCTGATCTGTCCCGATGCCATTTTCATGTTCCTCCTTTAGGTAAAATTTTATATACAAAAAGGCTGCAGCGTCCGATATTACCGGATGTTGCAGCCGATCTGTCATTACATAAATATTACTCTGTGTTAGACTCTAGCTTTGCGACCTTACGTTTCCATAAGTGTGCCCTTTTATACGCAAAATTTTATCGTATTTGCATTTTTATGTCAATTTTTAGGTTAGTAATGTTTTATCATATATTTTCCTTATATGGTGTCCACTTCTGAACAATACAATCTACATCTTTTAATTCTACATACTTATATTGCTATTTTTCCTAATGTTTTCATTTTATTACCTTCTATTCACCATTTTTCAAGTTTTCCCGTGCAGTATGCATTATTTTGATTCAATCATACTTCTATTTTCTTTTTTTCTTGAACTACTTCTATTTTATCCTTGGCAATTTCTTTCTCATACAAGTACTTATCTGTTCTATTCAATCCAAGTATATCAGCAATTTTTCTATCACCTGTGCCTACAAAAAAAGTATCTTTCAACTCTTTCCTAATACTAACCTTATAACCATTAATCAAACCATAAGTTCTACACTCATATGCTTCTTGAATTTCATTTGGCGAAATTATTTTACTATATACTCCGCTATTATATTCATCAACAAACGTTGCATCTATTATTTCGCGATTTGTTGTAATTATTATTAAGTTTCCATCATTATCCTCATTTAATTCGTACTCATTTCCATTATATACACAAAATTCACCATTTTTTATCATTTTCTATTTTCCTTTCACTTCTACAAAATGTTTACCATCAAATATTGCAACAACAGTATCTTTTCCATTAACAACTTTATGTAATTCCGCACCTTTCTTAGGTTTTACATATTCACCACTTAAAGACCACTCGGGTATAATTTGCCCATTCCTTGCACCTGTAAATCCATTTAATGTACAAGGAGGACCATCTGTATTTGTTCCACCGAATATTTCCCCATATGGTGTCTTTATTTTTTCTGCATCTGTTGTCTTGAATTTAATATATGCATAAGTATCTCCACCTTCCGGATACGGTCTTACTCCATCACCTGTTACATAATCAAGTCGCGAGACTCCACAACATTATCATATCCTTTTATGTGTGATACATCATCATATCTTGCCACATAACCGCCAATTGTAGACCAGCCATCTTCTCCTATATACTTGTCTATATCCGAAGCCGGTATTGTCTTTTGAATATAAGTGTTAGCATCTATCTTTGGAACTGCCTCGCGTATTGCCTTCATCTGTGCGATTTGCTCCTTTGTTAAATCCTTTACATCCGTCAATCTTAACTTATTAAATTCTTCTAATGTTAATCCCTGTTGTTTTAACACTTCTCCCAAATTTTTATTTGCAAAGCTAGAATTTGTTGTTTCATCCAACACATCCCCGATTTTTTTAACCTCAGCATCACTCAGCGTCTTTGCCCCAATCTCTATCCCATCTGCATTTTTAAACAGCAATTTATTTCCCGAAATACTTACCGTGATTCCTGCTGCAAGACTCAGCATCATTGTTACCGGTACCGGCCAGTCAAAGGCTTCTCCCAGTGCTCCCACACCGCAGGCTGCTGTATTTCCCGCAAAATCTATCAGGCTGTTTTTCCAAATGCCTTAAGTCCTTCTTTTAACCCCATTTCCGAGAACTTTGTTGCTGCAATGGCTCCTCCAAGTGTAACCAAATCCACCACTGCAAAAACCACCTTAAGTCCACGTTCCATGTCTGTCAGGTCTTCTCCGGTTATCAAATCTTCTCCGGTACATGCCTCTATGATAGGTTTGACAATTGTGATATCCAATACGGACGAAACAAAGTTTAAAAATGGGTTACTGCTATCATGGGTAAATTCTCCCTGCCTATAAAACTGCTCCAAAAATTCCTGTTGGGTAAGATTATTGTCTTCTCCTAAAGCTCCAGATGCTTTCATTGCCTCATACTGTGCTGCAAAAATACTTGCAAAATCTTCTACACTTCCATTGGTATACGATATATGAAGCCCATTTCCATCCGCCTTTCCGTCAGAAGTTCCAATAAAATCTGCAAAAGTCAGCTTTGCTTTTTCCTGTTCTACCATGGTTCCGGCATATCCCATTCCACCGGTTATGTAATTATTTTCTGTCAGTCCCAGCGTATTATCTACCTCAAAGTCTTCCAGATGGATTCGGCTGATTGTTTCTGTAGCATTTTTCTTGAAATCTTTCTTTAAAGGCTGATCCAACTTATCATCCACGTAACAATTTAAGACATCAATATAACGGTGAAGGGTTCCATGCCCCTCTAAAAGCCTGTCAATTTCCTTTTCCCTAGATGTATAGTCAATTCCCAGGTCAATTTCATCTAAAATGGTATCACAGGTCTGCAGTGCCTCGTCCACATCCATCATTATATCATACACATACATACAATTTAAATAGCTTACACCTTTTTCACTCCAATCCATGTATGCTTTTTTTATTTCTTCTTCCATAACCTTTATTCATTTCCTCCAATTTGTCCAATGACCCATTCCACAACCTGCTGTTCATTATAATACATAGTATTATAAGCATTTTGAATGTACGTTCCTGCCGCCTGATACAAAAATGTCATTTTCTGCATATTACTGGCTAGGGATTTAAAAAATGCAAGCATCTCCTCTCTGGCCTCCCCCTGATATGTATCCTCTGATTCTATATTTTGTACACACTGTTCACTATAGGTATATGCCTCCAAAATCTTTGCCTGGATATTTCCCAATTCACTTATATAATCCAAAACACCGGCACCTATTTTTATTTCTTCTGAGGATCCGCTGCAGGCCGTATCTACGCTACTACGCATAATTTTTTACCTCCTCATCAATTGCCAGAAGTCTCAGTAATTCTCTTCTTACCTGTACTGCATCCACTTCTCTTTTTATCTGCCGATTCAGGTCATACTCAAATATCCGATTATTCTTCCAATAATAAAGCCATTCTTTTGTTAATGCATTATCCTGAAATTCTCCTATCATGATATTCTCTTTGCAGTCTTTTACTTCTCTTAAAAAAGAATCAATGTCTTGCAGCTGTAAAAGCTCCTTTTCTGATACTGTTCCAGTCTGTAATACCGGATATATTTTCAATAATAAATATAAGACAGCGACTCTCGCAGCCGTAACATCTCATATTCTCTATTTTTCAAGGGAATGATCACAATTGCCTCTCTTTGTTCCAAAAGTGCAATATGTAAATAATTTATAATAATATGATTCCGACTTTCTTTATAACATTCCAACGCTCTTGCCGGAAAAAATCCCATTTTCGTCAATTCTGTTTCAGATGCAAGCACACCCTTTTCTATCAATCCATTTATAGTTTTTTTAACTTCCTCTTCGTGACTTTTCTGTGTCCGAAATTTTAATGGAATTCCAAATACATCATTTCCTTTTGTAATACTATTAAAAAACACCATTTCATGCTCCGTAAATCTCATTACATGTCCTCCATATCCTTATACTCCTGAAATTCATCATAAAAATCATCTATCTGTCACCATGAGATTTTAATGCTTCGATTGCCTGCTGCACCGGATTGTCATCGTTAGCCTTTGAAAAACTTTTATGATATTGTTGCATCAGCCCCATATATGCCATAAAAGTAGTTTCTTCTTTTCCCTTCCACAATTCATCACTCTCAATACGCAACATAAGCCGGGTCAATTCATCGTAGGAATCATCTATTCTTTCCTTTATTGCTTTCATGTTAGTCAGCAGTTCATTCATATTGCTTCCTGACATTTTAAAATCCTGCATACATTCTCCTTTCCCATAACTAACTAATCAACCTATGACGCTTCTCTTTTTCGCCTTGCCTCTTCCTCCGCAGCTTCTCTTCTTATTCTCTCTTCCTCTTCATAATATTGCTGCTGATATATCTTCATTTCCTCATCTTCACGTTTTGCTTCGTCACACCAGTAATTATATTCATCTCTTGCAAATTCCAATTTTGATTTTACTTCTGCAATTATTTCTTTAAAATCAGCCTCCAGTTTTTCTACTGCCTCGCGATTTTCACTTTCCTTTGTTACAAAAGTGTCGCTGAGTTTTCCCTGAGCAGAATCCGGATTCATCTCCATTGTATTGTAATCTGTTGCTAATTGAGCCATAACATCACTTAAATTGTCTGTTTTCTTTAACTCTTTTTCCAAATTCCTTACTACTTTTTTATATTTATCTCTCTGAGATTCTGCATAGGTTTTCTTTCCAAAAATATCTTCTATTATATATTTTAATCGTTCTAACAGACTTGCCATATTGCTTCTCCTCTTGTTCTGATAAACTTTTACAAATAAAGGTCTGAGCTCTGCAAACTTGTTGGCATAAGCAATCATACCGTATTTAATCTGCAGTCTGTGAGCTTTCCTCTTTTTTACTGCCTGGGAAAACTATCATCTGCTCCAGCTCTTCTTGGGGAACCGCCTGGTATTTTTTGAGGTAATCCACTGTATTGACTGTGGTTTTCTCTGTTCCCGGAGTGTCATATACAACTGTCTTGTTCTCTGTGAATTTATTGTCCGGAATAATATCATACTCTATCAGATTCAAATTATCTCTTACGCAGAATGTCATGTATGTTTTTCCATCCAGCTTTATCCTCTCAAATGTTCCAAATGATACTATATCTAGACTGTCCTCTTTCTCTGTCTGGTTCCATACCTCACTTCCCTCCTCTCTTGTATAAAGAGTTCCCTTTGAATACATATACAGTGTCTCCATCTGGGTATTATTGCCAGAATCATCTGTAGTGATTTCGCGCTGTACATAGCCTTCTTCTTCCACATACTTTTCGTCTCCACCAGACACATAACGATGTCGCTTCCAGTTCCCACCATATGTGCCTATATTATATGTTGAATAATCCACTTTATTATGTATTATGTCACCAAGTCTGGTCTCCATAAGGAAATCATCAGGATTCTTATAGCCTGTTAGTTTATCTCCATCATATGAGATAATCTTAACTTTTAAATCCTCTGTTATTTCTACAGGTGTATTTGATTCGGCAATACACATCCTATATAAAGTTATCTTTCCTTCCTCTTTAATCCTCTGATCTATCATCTCTGATATCGTGATTTCACCTTCCGGCTCTGTGGTCACAAGCTCTGCTGCCGTGCAATCTGTTTCTGTTGCCTGAGCTGCTGATGTGTCATTTTCCTTCTTATCCTTTTTTTCACATGCTGTCACCATACATAACATACATGCTGCTATCATAAGAACTGATATTGCTTTCTTCATAATAAATTTTCCTCCTGTATGCGTTGCATTCATGCCTATTTATTGTTATCTCAATTTTCCAAAATGTACTTCATATATTCCTTTACTCTGTTACACAAAGCCCTAAACAATCTCATCATGATGTAATTTCTCCGGATTATTTTTTCAATTTAACGTCACCTAATATCTCATTTAATCTATAATCATGTCCTGACTGAAAATTAATAACTACATCCTTGAATGGGTCCGAACTGTCCTTTTCGTCATTATCGTTCTGTATTTGTTCCCATAATTTTCCAATCGCTTCATCAGAGGCTATATACTGCTCTAGCGAATTATTCAATACCTCATATGTATTATTAAATAAATCCTCCACGGCAAATGAAATCGTTGTCAGAAAAGTATTTATGCTCTCTATTTCCGGCACGCTGTCTCCTTTGCTGTGTATCTGGGTTCCCTGTATTTCAACTATCTTATTAGTCAGCTCATTTCCTGATTTTAAACTCTCCATTCTCTCCAGCGCATAGCTAAATTCCTTAAGTCTTATTTCTTTACTGTCTCCGCTTTTTATCATGACTTTTCTGTCCTCCTGTTAATGTATAAAATTATGGTCTTATTTTAAAAGCAGCTCTGCTGCTCTTGAAATAAAGCCACAATATAACTACAATATGACCACAATACAAATACAATACAATTCCACACCACAGCCTGTGGTGTGGAATCCGGCATTGAATGAATTTTACATGCTGAACTGATTTGCTATCTGTGTATCGGTTGACTCTACTGCCTCTGCAGTCTTGTCAAGTGCCGCTGCGATATCATCGATCAGCTCTTTTCCTTTTACAAATGAAGGTCTGAGCTCTGCAAACTTGTTGGCATATGCCTCTGATGCTGAGCCCTCCCACTCTGTGAGCAGGGTTTCAAGTAATCTGTCCATCTTGTCGATTACGCTCTGTACATTATCTGCTTCTGTCCTGTACTCTCCTGCCCTTTCTCTCATTGTGTCAGGTGTCATTCTGATCTGTCCTGATGCCATTTTCATGTCCTCCTTAAAATAATTTTTATATATAACTGCATAAGCAATCATACCGTATTTAATCTGCAGCCTGTGAGCTTTCCGCTTTTTTACTGCCTGGGAAAACTATCATCTGCTCCAGTTCTTCTTTTGGAACCGCCTGGTATTTTTTGAGGTAATCCACTGTATTGACTGTGGTTCCCTCTGTTCCCGGAGTGTCATATACAACTGTCTTGTTCTCTGTGTATTTGTTGTCCGGAATTATATAATACTTTATCAGATTCAAATTATCTCTTACGCAGAATGTCATGTATGTTTTTCCATCCAGCTTTATCCTCTCAAATGTTCCAAATGATACTATATCTAGACTGTCCTCTTTCTCTGTCTGGTTCCATACCTCA
>ENA-OQIR01000033-OQIR01000033.1-human-gut-metagenome-genome-assembly--contig:-NODE-33-length-55393-cov-4.180491_pt1 | contig 55393 bp, 56 predicted proteins | sample MGYA00242580_ERZ504745 | MGnify/ENA primary metagenome ERZ504745 (study PRJEB26092, sample SAMD00036214) | human gut metagenome | host: Homo sapiens | study: EMG produced TPA metagenomics assembly of...
TGCGGCCCGACTCACTGCTTATTGTACCACAAAACCTCTCATTGCGGAACCCCGGAGTGAAACGCAAAAAATCTTAAAGCGGCTTTTTCTCCTGCTTTGAGATTTTTATGCTATGTTCTGTTTTATCTCTCCCCCGCCATCGGCTGCCGATCTGCAATTTTCAGGAAAACAAATCCCAGTGCAAAGAAAATCGCCAGGCATGCAACCGCCACGTTGATCGTTCCGCCTGCCAGTTTTACAGCTGCAATAACTGCAGAACCGAGGAACGATGGTTACTCTGTCTTCCAACGTCATATCCGTTTCTTTTAAAAGTTCATTTGCAAGAAGTGTACCGTACTCTGCATGATGGGCAACCTGCATACAGTGTTTCTGCGAATGATCCGTATATCCCAGCTGTCCCAGGTTTTCGTTTCCTTTTTCAGATATGCGCTGCATCCATTCCAGACTCCAGCCTAACCGCTGTATTTTTGCTGTTCCTGCCATTCTTTCAGAATATTTTTACTACAATCACGATCGTAGCACATTTGTATTTTAACTGCTATCCTGTTCCTATAAGGTCTATATCAAATGATTGTTAAATTTTTATATTTTGATGCAGTCGGGCGGGGTTCTGTTACAGCAGAAAGCACTGCAAATACAGATGAATGTATTTACAGTGCTTATTTTGAGATTATTTTTGTTTTTTAATTCTGTGCGTCTTCGTATTCTTTTACTTTTTCTTCATACTGCTCCTGGCTCTCGATCGTATGTTTTACAATATGACCGTGCTCTTTCTGCTTATGTGCCAGATCCCGGCCAGGACGCGGTGCATATTCGTCTTCCGGGATTTCGAGTGCATTGGCGGTGGCGTGAATGATACCGTTGCTGCTGTAGGTGGCACCGCTCAAGGCGTCGATGTTAAGGCTCTGTTCTTCTTTCATCTGCCCTATCACGTAAGGCGCTGCACGGAAAAAGTATTCCTCGGTGTCGCAGTAGGAAAGGATGGAGATGTCGGTCACTTTCTGGTTTTCTACCGTTACCTGCACTTCGACATCCCCGCGGAAGGCATCGGCGGTACCCGTGCAGATGCCGTCTTTCAGGTCGTGGAAACGGCCGGCGTCCAGGAATGCCTGTTTTTCTTCCGTTGTATCCGTCGATTCAGATGCTGTATTTTCCTGTACAGTATTCTCATCTCCGGCGGCTTCTTTTAACGCATTTTGAGTGGCCTCAATCAACCCTTTACTGCTGTAGGTGGCGCCGGAAACGGTATCTATCTCCTCGGCACTCTGTTTTTTCATGATTTCCGAAAAGATTCCTGACTTTGCTCTGTCCAGATATGTCTGATCATCCTCGGCGTTCTCTATCGTCAGTCCGGTTATCGTTCCCTGTTCCACTTTTACGGAAACGGTCACGGTTCCGCGGTAGCCTTCTCCACTTCCGGAATAAGTGCCGTCCTGGAATCTGCTGTCCAGATTCTGTTCTGCCGTATCAATGGCCGCATCACCTGCTGTCTTACCAACGGAACCGCTCTCGCTCCGGATCAGGAACTGTGACGCTGCAATCGTAAGGCAGGTCACCCCGACACCGATCCACACGCTGTATCGGTACTTCCAGTGTGCATTGTTCTTCAGACATCCGTTTATACATACCCCGCATCCAATACACTCGCCGCCTGCCGTCTGCTCTTTTTCTGTCAGATCAATTCCCATGGTACATTTTGCAGTACAGAGACGGCAGCTTCCGCATTTGCTCCGCGGTTTTACAATTTTTAACAGCGTACATCTGGAAATCAGGCTGTAGATGGCTCCCATGGGACAGAGATACCGGCAGAAAAAGCGCTGGATTAAGACGGATCCGACGAAAATCACCAGAATCAGCGCACCGCCAATCGAAAACATCGGCTTCACACCCGGCCAGTGTCCGATGGAACTGTACTGTCCAAACACCTGCCACGGCCCTGCGATGTTCCATTTTATCATACCGCTCCATACGAAGACTGCCCAGAACAGGAGCACACCATATTTGATCCAGCCTGTTGGAACATTTCTTCCACTCTTCTTTGAATTTGAATGCAGGTTTTTCGCACCTGCTTTTCGAAACCGCTTTTTCAGCTTATTTCCTGCAAACCACAGAAAATCCTGCACAGCCCCGAAGCTGCAGAAATATCCGCAGAAAAACCGTCCCACAATAATCACCGCCGGAACCGTCGCCAGCACCATCCATACCGAATACCTGATCCGTTCCCACGAAACCGTCCCCTGATAAACTGCGGAAATAATCGTCCCAACCGCAGAAAACTGCGCCTCAAACAAGCCCGGGATCAGCAGGAAAGAAAGGATCTGAATCACTGCTTTCGGCCAGTTTCTTTTGTCTTGTTTTTTCAAATTTGTTCCTCTTTTCTTATGTTTAACGTTTCATCTCCATTACCGGACCATTCGATTTATGTTCCTGGATTAATTCACAAATCTCCGAAAGATTCATTGCCGGGAAATCTCCGGGGACGGTATCCTTCAGGGCACTTACTGCATTTCCGATGGATACTGCCTGTGACAGTAAAAAACCCTCATAAATCGTGTATTTTCTGCACATTTATGAGGGTTTTATATTTTTGCGTTATTTTTACAAATTCACAGTTGAATTATGCGTTCATCTGTTTAGCAACTTCCTCAGCAAAGTTCTCTTCTTTCTTCTCGATTCCTTCACCGGTCTCGAAACGAACGAAGCCTTTTACTGCTACGGTTGCGTTGTTTGCTTTTGCAACCTGTGCTACATACTGAGCTACGGACTGTTTTCCGTCTTCTGCTTTTACGTATACCTGATCAAGCAGGCAGATCTCTTTGAGCTCTTTGTTGATACGGCCCTGGATCATTCCCTGGATAACTTTTTCCGGTTTCTGGGACTCTTTCGGGTCGTTCTGAATCTGAGCCATGAGGATTTCTTTCTCATGTGCGATGTAATCAGCGCTTACTTCGTCGCGGTTTGTGTACTGCGGACGAAGAGCTGCAATCTGCATTGCAACGTTTTTAGCCATCTCTTTGAGGTCATCGTTTACAACATCTGTCTCAACGTCAACCAGAACACCGATTTTACCGCCCATATGAGTATAAGAAGCAACGAAACCGTTCTCCTCTTTTACCTGCTGGAAACGACGGATGTTCATGTTCTCGCCGATGGTAGCGATCTGATGAGCCAGCTCTTCGCCAACGGTCTCGTTGGTATCGAATTTCCAAGGCTCTGCCAGGAATCCTTCTACGTCTGCTGCAGTTGTATCCATAGCCTGCTCTGCAACCTGTGCTACATAGCCACGGAATTTCTCGTTCTTTGCAACGAAGTCTGTCTCAGCGTTTACTTCTACAGCGACAGCTTTCTTTCCATCCTCGGATACGTTCAGCATAACGATACCCTCAGCTGCGATTCTGCCAGCTTTTTTCTGAGCAGTAGCAAGTCCTTTTTCTCTCAGGAACTCCATTGCTTTGTCCATATCACCTTCGGTAGCTGTAAGAGCTTTCTTGCAGTCCATCATACCAGCACCGCTTACTTCTCTTAACTCTTTTACCATTGCTGCTGTAATAGCCATTGTTTTATTCCTCCGTATACGTGATTCAGCAGACTGCATCTTCATGCCGGTCTGCTATTGTGAGATTCGCCGAAGGGAACCTGAATTTCAAGTTCCCCCCAGTTCATTACTTCGCGTAAATTATTCAGCGTCTGTCTCTGCTGCTTCTTCGTATGCAGCTTCCTCAGCCTCGCCCTGTTTTGCCTCGATAACTGCGTCTGCCATTTTGGAAACGATCAGTTTTACGGCACGGATAGCGTCGTCATTACCCGGAATTACATAGTCAAGCTCTTCCGGATCGCAGTTGGTATCGCAGATACCGATCAGCGGAATTCCCAGTGTATGAGCTTCCTGTACGCAGATTCTCTCTTTTTTCGGATCTACTACGAAGATAGCGTCCGGCAGTCTCTTCATTTCTTTGATACCGCCAAGGTTTTTCTGCAGTTTTGCAAGCTCTTTCTTTAACTCAATGACTTCTTTTTTCGGAAGAACTTCGAAGGTGCCATCCTGCTCCATGGTCTCGATTGCTTTCAGTCTTGCAATACGGCTCTGGATGGTTTTGAAGTTGGTCAGCATACCGCCGAGCCATCTCTCGTTTACATAGTACATTCCGCAGCGCTCTGCCTCAACAGCGATAGCTCCTGAGCCTGTTTTTTGGTTCCTACGAAAAGGATTGTGCCGCCGTCTGCTGCGATGTCTGCAACAGCTTTGTATGCGTCATCTACCATTCCTACAGATTTCTGCAGGTCGATGATGTAGATACCATTACGCTCTGTGTAGATGTACGGAGCCATTTTAGGATTCCATCTTCTTGTCTGATGTCCGAAATGAACACCGGCTTCCAGTAACTGTTTCATTGAAATTACGCTCATTGTTTTATCTCCTTATGGTTTTATTCTTCCCCATGTTTTTTCACCTTGGAACCTGTTTTTCAAAAAACAGGCACCATCCTTGGTACCGCATGGGTGCTTATTGTGCAACAGTAAGATTGTATCACAGAGTTTTTTTCATGACAAGCATTTTTTTCGCGGATTCTGCGGTTTTTTTTCTGTTATTTTTGTGTTTTTCCCTGTTTATCCTTTAAAAACAGATACCAGAATGTTCCGGCACAGATTACCGCTTCCAAAAAGATGAACATCCATGCACCTGCCGGCGCTTTTTGGGTCATCCAGGATACGAACTGGCTCCGGTAAAGTCCCCAGATATTTTCTGCCATGTGCGCAAGAACCGGGGCAAGGAGTGTTCCGCACCGCTCATAAATAAGGATCAGAAGCACACTTACCACGGCTGCATAGACAAACTGCGTCACATTGCCGTGATATGCACCGAACAGCAGACATGATGCTGCGATGCCCCAGCCGGTTCCCCAGAAATCTTTTGCCCTGCGGTAAATCATGCCGCGGAAAACAATTTCCTCTGCGGCCGCGCTCAGCACACCGACGGACAGGATCAGAAGCAGCGGGTTCTGTCCTTCATAAATCTTTGATGCCATGTCCTGATAGCCGGAAAAGATTCTGGTAAAGCCGGTCACGTTCATTACAGTATTCAGGAGATGGCCGAAGGTCATAACCAGCAGAATACAGGCGGCTGCCTCTGCCGCACTCCACCGTTTTTCCGGTTTCGGGAACATGCCTTCATCTTTTTTGTACTGTTTCCAGAGAACCGGGATCGCCGCCAGACTGCCGATTGCTGATGCAAGAACGGATGTCGCGTGCATACGCTCTTCCAGATAACCGCCGGTCGTAAACGTCATCAGGATCAGCGCCAGAAGTACGGTTGCTCCGATCAGAAACAGTTCGTACGTCAGAAGCGGTTTTAAAAGACGCCATAGCTTCCGCTGGATAGGAATTACGATTTCCTCCGTTTTTGGCTCTGTTTTCGCTGTCCTTTTTTCTTTTATATTCTCTGCTTTTTTCTCTTTCGGCGCAAAGATTCCTGTTCCACTTTCTCCTCTTGTCAGCCACGGGATACGCTCCGGCTTCATTTTTTTGATGCGGTCGCGTCTTTTCTTCTCTTCTTTCGGATCCTCCGCCAGCAGTTTCAGTTCTTCCGGTGTATCACATACCTTTGCGGCACCTGCTGCCTCGAGTTCTTCTCTTCCGCCGTACCCATACGATACGCCGACACAGAGCAGTCCGTTTTCTCTTGCCCCGATTACGTCATAGCTTCTGTCACCAACCATCACCACGTCGGAACGGCTGTCTTCTGCTCCGAGTCGGCGCAGCGTCTCTGCGATGACTTCTCCTTTATCGGTTCTGGTTTCGTTCATTTCTGAACCGGTTACTACGGTAAAATACTTTCTGATTTCGAAATGCTCCAGGATCTGCTCCACGTATTTTTCCGGTTTGGACGATGCTACCGCCAGAATTTTTCCCTTCTCTTTCAGATACGCCAGAACCTCCGGGATTCCCTCGTATACTTCATTTTCAAAAATGCCCTCTGCCTCGTACCGCTCCCGGTATTTTGTGATGGCCTGCTGTGCTTCTTCGCAGCCAAGGCCTGCAAAATTCATGAAAGATTCCAGAAGCGGCGGCCCCACGTAACAGTTCAGTTTTTCCAGATCCGGCTCTTCGATGCCAAAGGATGCCAGCGCATACTGTACGCATCTTGTAATTCCAGGACCGGAATCGGTCAGGGTTCCGTCCAGATCAAATAATATCATATCTGACATACTCTTATTTCCTCTTTTACTTTTTTATCGTATGACATGTCTTTTATTCTAGCATATCGAAATTAGAAATACAAACAAAACCGGATCAGGCTATTTTCTGCAGAGTGCACGCAGATAGCGGGTGGTCTGATTCTGAATTTCGGCAATGGCACGAATCAGGTTCCAGAGGCGCCTTAAGGACTGCAAGAGGTGGGTTCCTTTTGGTTTCTGGCTGGTTCTTTGGCTGACAAGTGTGGAAGTTTTTGGTTTCACGTTGACTTCCCACGGTTTCATGGTTCGTACAATGCCGTCTGCGCCACGCACTTTTACAGTGATGCGGTTGTAGCCTTCGGAAAGGCTCTCGGCTTTCAGACAGATTTTGTTTTCTTTCCATTCGTATTCGGCTTCGGAGCCATTTACCATGCAGGAAAGAATTTCAGCCGTGTCGGCGGCTCCCTCGAGCAGAATTTCCGGGGTATAACCGGGATCTATTTCGACGCTGGTGTCGGCCGGGCGGATAATCAGGGGGTTCGGCGCTTCGAAATCTTCGTCTGCTATCTGTGATAATATGAAATCGGCGATGATCTGCGGCGGTATTTGAGATGGCTCCTCCCCGGCACTCTCAGATGGAGTTTCGGCAGGCGGAGGACTGCTTTCTTCTGTTTGTAGCGGAGTATCATCTGGATCTTGGGTCACCTCCTCGGGCGTGGCTGCAGCAACGGGCAGCTGTTCGTCTGTTTTGAGTTCTTCTTTCTCCGGAGACGATTGCCCGGGCTCCGTTTGTTCCTGCTTTTCTGTGTTTGCCTTTCCGGCATCTGGCATTACGGTAGGCTCTTCTTTTTCTGGTGCTTTTGTTTCCGAGGTTTGATTTTCTGACTCTTTTTCGGTTGACGGAGATTCCTGCTTCGTTTCTTCCATATCAGGCTTTTCCGGTTCCGAATCTTCTGGCATCAAATTTTCCGTTCCGGATTTTTCTGAACCTGCATCTTCATAATCTGGTTTTTCTGTGTCCATTTCTCCAAAATCCGTTCTCTCCGAATCTGACTCTTCTGTCCCTGATTCTTTTGTATCTGTTTCTTCCCACCTTTCCGCTGGTTCTTTCTCCGGATCCGGAATTACCGTCGGGGGAAGCATTTTTTCTTCTTCTGTCTCTTTCTTTCCGGTCTCTGCCGGATCTGTTTTCTCTTCCGGCGGCTCTGGTTCCTGCTCTGGTTTCTCTTCTATAGGCGGTTCTTCTTCTGACTTTTCGTCCGGCAGCAGTTCCTCCGGTCCGGCTTTCCCGTCTGCATCTGTCACATCACTGTTCTCGATGATTTCAGCTTCTAATTCCACGCTTTCCACCGCACTTGCGGCCTCGCCTGTCGTCTGCTGTGTCTCCGCGTGGACTTCGATTCCCTGGACGGCCAGGAATCCTGTCATCATTGCGCATATGGTCTTTTTTCTCATCCTGCTTCCTCCCATCTTTTTCTGATCTGCTGATAAAAAATGTCCTCCTCCATTCCCGGAATTTCTGCTGCCTCGTTGAGGTACTGTTCTGTTTTTCCTGCATGTCGAACTGAAGTGCCAGCTCTGCGGCCTGAGCAGATTTTTCCGCCGGTTTCCATCCTGTCTGCTGCACAGAAGCCGTTCGTAATAGAGAAAGCTCTCCTGGCACCAGTCCTGTTCTCTTTCCCCATCCCCAGATTTTCCGCCAAGATAGCACGCATCCGCCAGTCTCTGCCAGATAACCGCCTCCCACTTCCCCTCCATATTCTCGCCTGCGGCCTTTTCCAGCACTTCGATTCCTTTCCGCATGGCGTCTGTGTCATTTTCACGCGCCAGTTCTTCGGAAAAACTGAAATACATTCCTGCAACAGCAAGATATCTGCGGCAGTCGTTTTTCTTTTCCGGCTCCTGCTGCGTGTCATCATAAAATTCAGCCAGCAATGGCTCCATCTGCATTTTTTCCCTTGCCGCATCATCCGCCAGACAGTATTCCACAAGTTCCTGCTCCACACGCCCCGCCTGACTGAGATGGTCTGCCTTTAAGAAGCTTCCCGCGCTTTCTGGTAGTTCGGCAGACTGCCTTCTTCCACCGGATTTCCGCAGAACCAGAGATCGCCCTGCTCCTCCCATTCGTCTGCCGCCGGAAACTGACCCCATGGCATCCTGCTGGCAACCGCAGCCGCTCCTCCTGTCAGAAAAGCAAAAACTGCAAAGATCCGCAGAGTCTTCCTGCCTTTTTGCTTTCTTTCCAGCCGCCGCAGTGCCTTTTTGACTTCTCTGGCAGACGCATACCGCTCCTCCGGCTTTTTCTGCATACACTTTTCCATCACCCGCCAGAGTCCTCTTTTCTGCCGCTTTTTCGCATGCTTCGCCATTGCCGCAAGCAGTGCGCCGAGTGCATAAAGATCGGAACGGGCGTCACACTTCCCGTTATACTGCTCCGGCGCTGCATAACCGCGGGTTCCATAACGGACTTCCACACCCGTTTCTTCTGTTCCGGCTGCACCGAAATCCACAAGGTATATTTCACCACGCTCTGTTATCATCACGTTGTCCGGCTTCAGATCCCGGTAGAAAACCGGCGGGTTCTGTGCATGGAGATAACAGAGAATCCCGCTCAGGGCAATTCCCGTTTTCAGAATTTCCCGGCTGGAAAACCGTTCTCCCTTACGCATACGCTGTCCGATAGATTTTCCGTTTACAGCTTCCATCACCAGAAAGCTTTTTGTCCCACTTTCCAGAAGTTCCACCGCACAGGGAATCCCGGGATATGAAAACTTCTGTAAAAGAAACGCTTCCCGGCGCAGTTTTTCCCTGTCACATATACTTACCTTGACTGCATACCGCTTTCCGGATCCAGTTTTCTCTGCAAGATAAACGACAGACGTTGCCCCTCTTCCGAGCACTGACAGCAGGCGATACTTCCCTCCCGGAAGTTCTACTTTTCCAATGATCCCGCCTCCTCTTTTTACGTCAAAGTGTTTGTCAGTCCGATATTCTGTTTTTGTACATGGATATAAATTGAGCCGAATGGCTCTTCGATAGAGTAATATAGAATCATTTTTCAGGACAAATGTCCAAGCGGATGAAAAATCGTGATGTAAGTATAACACAACAGCCGCCGTTTCTGCAAGAACTACAGAAGCCGACGGCTGCCAAAAAAATCGCCTGTTTTTTATCTATTTTTCCCTCTTGACGAATCTTACATCCGTTCCGGTGCCGAGAATCCCAGCAGGTCGATGCAGGTCTCAAGTACCTCGCGGACAAGATCCAGCAGTGCCAGGTAAGATGCTTTTCTTGCCTCATCCTGCTCACTTAAGATCTTGGTCTCGTGGTAGAAATGGTTGAACTCGTTTGCAAGCTCGTAGATATAAGCACAGATCTTATGCGGTGCTTTCTCCTCGAATGCGTTCTCCACAACGCCGTTGAAACGGGATACGGAAAGCATCAGAGCTTTCTCGCTGTCGCTCTTCGGTGCCAGAAGTGCGCCTTTCTTCAGTTCATTTCCCTCTTCTTTATATTTTCCGAGGATGGATTTTGTACGAACGATCGTGTACAGGATGTACGGACCGGTGTTTCCCTCGAAGGAAGTAAATCTCTCAACATCGAATACATAATCTTTCGATGCCTGGTTGGACAGGTCACCGTATTTAATAGCAGACAGTCCGACAATCTGTGCCGTTCCTCTTGCATCCGTATCTTTTACGCTGCGGTTCTCCACGATCTTCTGATACATCTCATCGTTGATCTCGCCGATCAGACGCTCCAGACGCATAACGCCGCCCTCACGGGTCTTGAACGGTTTTCCGTCTTTTCCGTTCATGGTACCAAAGCCGATAAAGGAAAGAACGGTATCATCATTCACCAGTTTTGCTTTTCTTGCACAGCGGAAACACTGTACGAAGTGAAGCTCCTGACGTTTGTCTGCCAGATAGCAGATCTCGTCCGGCTTGTACAGTTTCATACGCTGGATGATGGTTGCCAGGTCTGTCGTATCATACAGAGCTGCTCCATCGGATTTTAAGATCATGCACGGCGGGATCTCTTTTGTGTCTGTCTCTTCTTTGACATCAACAACGAGTGCGCCCTGGTCATAATGTGCATAACCATTGTCTTTCAGGTAATCTACCATGTCCGGAATGTACTCCTGTGCATCGGACTCACCCATCCACAGATCGAAATGAACGTCGAGGTTTCCATAGTTCTTTTTCAGATCGGCAACAGAAACGTTCATAATGTGTTTCCAGATCGCACGATATCCTCTTCTGCCCTGCTGCAGCTCTCTCGTTGCCTCGAGTGCACGTTTCTTATAGTCCTCGTCCTCTTTTGATTTGCCGCTTGCGCAAGGATAAATCTCCTCGAGCTCGCTGATCGTAAACGGTGCTTCCTCCGGGTACTCTCCCGTAAAGGACTCATCAAAATAAACAAGCTCCGGATGGCGCTCCTGCAGCTCGGTGATGATCAGTCCCATCTGCAGACCCCAGTCTCCAAGATGAACGTCACCGATCATGTTGTGGCCCATGAAGCGTCCCATACGCTTGATGCTCTCGCCGATGATCGCAGAACGGAGATGGCCGACGTGAAGCGGTTTTGCCACGTTTGCTCCGCCGTAATCTACGATGATGGTTTTCGGATTTTTTGCTTTCTCTACAGAAAGCTCTTCATCGTTCTGCATTTTGGAAAGATAATCTGCCAGAAATTCCGGGTTGATTTTCAGGTTGATGAATCCCGGTTTTACGGCTTCAATTTCACCGATCACGCTGTGATCGGTCACTTTTTCTACAACTGCTTCAGCCAGCTGGATCGGTGCTTTGTGGTATGCTTTTGCAGCTGCCATTGCGCCGTTGCACTGGTATTCGCACAGATCCGGGCGGTTGGAAACGGAAACCCTTGCATAGGACGGTCCATCTCCGCAGCGGTAAAGGCTTTTACCAGCTCTTCCTGGATAAGATCGATCAGTTTTTTCATAATGTTTCCCTCATTTTCTTCTTTACTGCAGAATCATCTGTTCTGCGTTTTGTTTCCGCGCGCTGCGCCGGGCTTCTTCCTCTTCTTTGATGCCGCTTTTCTGATAACAGTACTGGATGATATCTCTTCTTCGGATGATGCCGATGAAGATTCCCTCGTCATCCACAACTGGAACGAAATTCTGCCGCATGGACATCTCGATCAGGTCCTCGATGTTGCTGTTGATGTTGACGGACTCATAATTCCACCGTTTCGGAACCTGCCAGAGCGGGATATCCTCTGCTTCATGGTAATTCAGCAGATACCGTTCTTTTATGATGCGGAGCAGATCTCCTTCCGTCAGTGTTCCCACATAGCAGCCCTTTTTGTTCAGTACCGGAACCGCCGTGTATTTATGATATTCGATCTTCTCGATGGCCTGCCGAAGTGAGCAGTCGTCATACAGATAAGCCGTTTCACTTTTCGGTGTGATAAAAAACAAAATATTCATTCGCGTATACTCCTTTTCGTTGGTCATACTCTTGTTTGATTATACCATAAACGAATGTGAAATGTCTTTGAATCTTTCTTATATTTTCATAAACATACCGAATCCGAAACTCGAATGCCTCTTTGCTGCGCCGCAAATTGCGCTTATTTTCCAGTATAACCGACTTTCCGCAAAAAGTAAAGATCTTAAGTTTCATCCGCACACGCCGCACAAAAATCCGCACGGATCCAGCACCTACGCTGTACCCGCACGGATTTTTCAACTCTTTTTTGTTCTATTCTCTTCGCAGCGCATCGATCGGATTCAGGTTCGCTGCTTTTACCGACGGCAGCAGTCCGAATACGATACCGATCACCATGGAGAAGACCACGGAGAAAATGATTGCCGGAATACTGATCGCCACAGGCGTCTGCGATACCCTCGAAATCACCTGTGCCATGATAATGCCGCCCAGCACGCCGAGCAGTCCGCCGATGCTGGTGAGCACCGCCGCCTCGGTCAGGAACTGGAACAGAATTCTGCGTTTTCTTGCTCCGATCGCCTTTTTCAGGCCGATCTCGCTTGTACGTTCCGTTACAGATACCAGCATAATATTCATAACACCGATACCGCCGACCAGAAGCGAAATGCTCGCGATCCAGATCAGCTGCTGGTTCGTGCTCTGGCCTAACTCCTGCAGACTCTTTGCTTTCTCCAGCAGATCCTCTGCCTGATAGGAAAGAGAATCAGTTGTATTGGTCACGGATTCGTTCATGATATCCGCTGTTGTCTTTCCCACCGTGCTCATATCCTCGGTCGTTTTTGCCATCACAACGGCATTTTCCGGTTCATCATACTGGAATACGATCGGCCAGCAGACATCCGGCATCAGCACCAGCGGATAAGATTCCTGATTGTACGTATAGTAGTCATCTCTGGAATTGATGACCGGCTGGAACGAATCGGCTTTTTTGATCACGCCGATCACCGTGAACGGCTCTCCCATGATCTCGATCGTTTTGCCGACCGGCGACTCATCCGGGAAGAGTGTCAGCACTGCGGTATCGTCGAGGAGGACAACTTTGTGGGTCTTCGAGAAATCGCTCTCCACAAAGCCGCGTCCCTGATAAATCTGATATCCGCACGTCGACAGATAATTTTCATCCACGCCAAGCGCCTTCGCACTGTCCAGTGTTGTGTTTCCTTTTGCGATGCCGCTCACATACGTTCTTTCGGTGTAAAACGATGCATTTTCCACCTGATCCTGCTCGCGGATCCGCTTTTTCTGATCATCGGACAGTTTCGACACGCCGCTTGGCAGTCCGTTGTCCATCCAGTAATCGCCGTCGCCCTGCTTTAAGCTGACGGTCACGTTGTTGTTTCCAGCTCCGATCAGGTTCTGTTTGATCTGCTCATTCGTTCCCTTGATCGTGGAGACAATTGAGATGATCGACGCAATTCCGATGATAATACCCAGCATCGTCAGGAAGGAACGCATTTTGTGTGACCAGATTCCCTGAAAGGAAAGTCTTACATTTTCTAACATAATGCGCCTCCTTAACTGTTGTAATAATCCGATGAACTGGATTCCTTCGTGTCTGCGCCTTCCACCACGGTTTTGCCGTACGGAAATGCAATGTAATCCTCTTCGGAAAGACCGCTCTTCACTTCGTAATAACTGCCCCACAGAAGTTTTCCGGTTACCACATTCTGTTTCTTTAATTTATCATTTTCATCCCGGATATAAACGAATTTCTGTCCGTTTTCCTCGCGGATGAATTCTTTGCTGACGTACAGGCCGTTGCCGTTTTCTACATCGTTTCCGACAGTGATTGCAATCTCGATCCAGTCACCGTTTTCAAAACCTTCTCCGCCTTCCGGGATAACGGCTGTGAACGGATAGAAGGAGGCTGGTGTCTCGCTGTACGACATGTAGCTTGTTGTCGGGTACGGAGAAATCTCGGTTACGGTTGCCGCTGCAAAAGCACCCGAAGACCAGGAAGTCACGTTAAGTTCATCGCCGACTTTTACCTGATCGAGATACGTCTCGCTTAAGTAGCCGCGCACGTACAGACCTTCGTTTCCACTGACCTGGATAAAGGCGCTTCCGTCGTTGGACGGGTTTTCTGCCATTTCCAACCTTCTTTACCACACCGCTGATCGTCGCTTTTACGGTCTGGGAATCCAGGGATTTCTGCGTATTTTTGACTTTGAGTTCCTCTTCCTTCTGATCAAGCTTCAGATTACGGATCTGGCTTTCTTTTTCGCTGATGGCTTTTTTCAACTCATCTTTTGTGTAGGTCATCTGGGTATCATACCGGAAGAAGTATTGTTATTTGCGCTGCTTCCTGTGGATGATGTAAAGAGGGACTGTACCGATGCTTTTTCACCGTAGAATACGGTTTTTGCTGTCGTCTGCACTGCTTCCGGCGCATCTTCGCTCTGCGGTTCCGCTTCCGGTTCTGCCGGGGCTTCAGTCGGCGTCGGCGTTTCCGTCGGAACTGGGGTCTCGCTCGGCACCGGAGTTTCTGTTGGAACCGGCTCTGTGGTCGGAATCGGTGTTGTACTTGGTTCCGGGCTGACAGTCGGCTCTGGAGTTACACTCGGTCCCGGCGTAACGCTCGGGGTCGGAGTTACACTTGGTGTCGGGGTAATCGTTCCTTCTTTTACCGCCACATTTGCAGTGCTGACTGCCATGGAAGTACCCTTGTCATTTTTCGCTGTCACTTCTACTGTATAGATTCCGGCATCCTCTTTTGTGATGTTTTCTTTTGTGTAAGTATCCTTAAAATCTCCGTCGATTGTCTTTCCGTTGTGTTTCCAGACGTATGTGTAAGTGCCATCCGTTTCGGTGTTTTCTGTGGAATCGTCTGCCTCACCGCTTCCATTTCCGGCTTCACCCGGCTGTGTCACATCGTCCTCGGACGGACTCTCGGTTCTATCATCCGTTTTATCGTCTGCTTTCTCATCCGGCTTCTCTTCGGTATCTTTCTTCTCATTGATTCCGATTTTCAGCTTCAGCTCGCCGCCCTCTGCACCTCTGTGTTGGCAAGCGGCGTGGTGATTTTTATTTCCGGTGCATCCGCCGATTCGGATTCTTTCAGACTCAGGACTGCTTCATACGAAGTCTCGTATACTTTCGCAATCTTCGTTCCATCCTGCTCCCACACGGTTTCCAGCGCCTCTGCGGCTTTGTTTTCCTCATGAATCTCCAGGCGAAACCAGTATCCTTCGCTGTCCTCTTCTTTTTTCGTTCCCTTTTCATCCGCGTATCCTGCCATCTGATTCAGGAATCCGCCTGTTAGGACTGTTCCCGGTGCGCAGAGATAGGTGTATGGGTCTTCCTGCGTTCCTTCTCCTTTGTATGGTTTGGAACCAAATACAAGCTTATTCGTACTGCTGTACAGAACAGCATCCTCGTACGTCGGCTCCGGTTCTGGGGTCGGAATCGGTTCGTCCGGGAAATCCGGATCGATGGGTTCATCTGGAAAATCCGGGAAATCCGGGAAATCCGGCTCCACCGGATTCAGCGGCGTATCCGATACCGGTTTTGTCTTTTTCAGCTTTTCCAGTTCTTTTTCACTCTGCTGGATTTTCAGCTTTGTCTGTGCAAGCTGTAACTGCTGCGTTTCCAGATCCAGCTCGATCATGCTGGTATCGTATGTCATCAGCGTGTCTCCGGCATTTACCACATCGCCCTCTTTGACGAGAACCTGGGAAATGGTCTGGCTGTCGGAAAGATAGATGTTCTGGGAAGCCGTCGAGGTGATCTGGCCTTCCATGTTCATGCTGTCTCCCCAGTATCCACTCGTAAAGTCACTGACCGGATACACTTTTACGGTTGTCTTCTGCGCCTGGCGAATCCCATAATAGCCGCCGACACTTACGCCACCCACGGCAACCGCTGTCACGACTGCAATCGCTGCTTTCTTTGCGGCTTTTCCTTTTTTCATGCTTCGGCCACCTCCTTCGATTTCATCATTCCGTCGCGGATCTCCACGGTGCGCTGTGCCATCGATGCGATCTCCGCGTCATGCGTAATCATCAAGATGCTGACGCCCTCATCGTTCAGGCTCTGGAACAGCTCCATGACCTGCTCGCCGGAATGGGAGTCGAGCGCTCCGGTCGGCTCATCAGCCAGCAGAATTTTCGGATGGTTGACGATCGCTCTTGCAATCGCCACACGCTGTTTCTGTCCGCCGGAGAGCTGGGTCGGTTTGAAACTCATACGGTCGCCGAGCCCACCCGCTCGAGGCAATCGCTGCCCGCTCTCTTCTCTCTTTTTCGGCACGCCCGCGTACGTCAACGGCAGGCATACATTTTCCATTGCGCTCTGTCTTGCAAGGAGTTGGAAGTTCTGGAAGACAAAGCCGATTTTCTGCAGGCGGATGTCCGACATCTGATTGTCACTGCATTTGCTGATGTCCTGTCCGTCGAGGATCAGCCGTCCGCTCGTCGCCTGGTCGAGGCAGCCGACAATATTCATCAGTGTTGTTTTTCCGGAACCGGAAGGACCCATGATCGCAACGTACTCGCCTTCTTCCATGGAGAAGTTGATGTTTTTCAGAACCGGAACCGGGATTTTGCCCTGCATATATTCTTTACAGATATTCTCTAATTCCAGAATCACGGCTGCACCTCCCCGTCATCTGCTGATCCGGCTTCCTGTGTGTCTGCCGGTTCTGCCTTACCATTGTCGGCGCCGCCGATCACGTTCGTTGTATCTTCCTCACCGCTGTACTCTGCGCCGTCCATGGTATTGTCAACCATGCCGTTTTCATCCTGCGTCATACCGTCGTCGACCATTCCATCGTCGTTGTCAAGCATACCGTCATCCACCATTCCGTCATCCTCGCCGCCGGCCGGATTGCTCTGTCCCAGTGATCCGTCGGTGCTGACTACGGTCTTCATCCTTCTTCCAGACCGTCCTCCGGGAAGGTGATTGCATCATCTTCTGCAAGGCCGTCGGTGATCTGATATTCCATCATATTTTCATCGTGTGTTCCAAGGGTTACGCTTCGTTTTTCCAGTTTGCCTTTTCCATTATCGGCCCAGACGTAAGGATTGCTGTCGACATCGTTGATAAAGGAGTCAGACAGCCAGATTCCTGTTTTGACTTCCTGCTGGCCGACATCCGGCTCTACGTAAACGTGCTGACCGAGCATCAGGCCATTTGTTCCATCGAGCTGTACATAAAACGGATAGTTGCTTGACTGCGTCATACCGTCTCCCGAACTGCTGTAAACGTTATTGCTTCCTGTCCGTGCATTTTCCCGATCAATCTTTGTCACGGTTCCGGTCCAGGTCTGATTCTCATCTACACGAGAATGCACGATCACCTGGCTTCCTTCGGTAATCGAACCGTCGCTCATATTCTGTTCATTGATCTGGCCTTTTACACGGAAATCTCCCGTTGCAAGAACGGTCAGGAAGGAATTGTCGGAGTTGTCACCGGAGTAAGCGCCGGCGCTGCTGTCATCGTTGTTGATTGATTTTACAACACCGGCGATTTCGCTGATCACGGTCGCATTGGTGATGTTATCGTTTAATTTATCAATCTCCGCCTGTTTTGATTTTCCTTCATATTCTTTTTTCTTTAAATCCAGCTCCGCTTCCTGAATTTCCAGTGTGATGCTTGCCTGCTGGTCTTTTGATGCCTGCTTTTTGTCTTTGTAAAGCTGGTCGATATTGGTATTCATACTTGAAAGTTCATTGTTTATACGTTCCAGATCCAGCTGCGCCTGCTCGAGGTCACTCTGGAATTTCTCGGTATCGTAGGAGAACAGCGGTGTTCCGACCTGAACCTCCTGACCGACTTCCACATAAACTTCCTTTACCTTTTTCTCGCTGTTTTTCTCTACCTTCCAGGTATTTTCCGACTCCACAACACCGGCATAGCGGTTTTCCATTCCATTTCCGGTTCCCAGATTGGTCAGGGCTTTTACAGTATTGACATAGACGACGTTATCGTCCTCTTTTGTACTGTTTCCAAGGAAATGCCATGTCACTCCCCTCCGGCTGCCGCCAGCACTGCGACTGCACACACAATCGCGATTACTTTTTTCTTCATACGCTTCCTCCCACTTTTCTATTTTACAAATTAATTTTCTGCTTTCCCAAGTTAGTTCTATCGTATCACATTTTGTTTTTGTTTTCTTACTTTTTCCTTACTCTTTTTTTAGCAAATACTGGCTTTTTCTGAAAATAGATTTTTGTTTTTGTCATTAAAAACCTGCCTCCGTGTTTATGACGGAAAGCAGGTTTTCTTTCGAATCTGTTAGATTTTATTTTTTATGCTACAAGTTTCATCTCCCGCAGAATGCGGTATACGAGATAACAGATCAGCGCTGCACAGACCAGTTTGAACAGAAGCGGAACGACGGCGAACACGATTTTAAATCCAAGCCAGATCACGCCGATCGGGAGAAGAATAGTGGCGCATGCGCCGAGGACTTTTCCTCCAAATTTCAGCAGCAGTCCGACGATCCCAAATAAAATTCCAATTCCGCAGAGCAGACCAAAACAGGTTGCCAGCATGACTAATGTAACTAACATCGTGATCCCTCCTTGTCTTTTTCTCTATGTGTTCCACTTGCTGTGGATGTTTCCGTATCTTTCTTACAAACCATATTGTAGCACTTTTTTCCAGCAAAACAACGGGGAAGACGTGGAAGAATTTCTTAAGTTTTTCTTTACACCGATCGAGTGAAACCTAAAAAAGGACAGACAACGCTGCACTTCTGCAAAATTGTCTGTCCTGTAAATTACAAAATTTTCTTTACTCTTCTGTTGTCTCTTCCTCAGCCTGCGGCTCAACCTCAAGACCAAGCTCTTCCAGCTGTGCTGCGTCAACCGGTGACGGAGCCTCGGTCATCAGACAGGAAGCATCTTTTACCTTCGGGAATGCGATGACGTCGCGGATGCTGTCCTCTTTTGCCATCAGCATAACGAGACGGTCCAGTCCGTAAGCCAGTCCGGCGTGAGGCGGAACTCCGTATTTGAAAGCATCCAGAAGGAAACCAAATCGCTCATGTGCCTGTTCCTTTGTGAAACCAAGCATCTCAAACATCTTCTCCTGCACATCGTTCTGGTGAATACGAACGCTTCCTCCTCCGATCTCAGTGCCGTTCAGGACGATATCGTAAGCTTTTGCACGAACTGCGCCCGGATCGGTATCCAGAAGCGGCAGATCCTCGTCCATCGGCATGGTGAACGGGTGATGCATTGCGGTGAAACGGTTCTCCTCATCGGACCACTCCAGAAGCGGGAACTCGGTAATCCATACGAAACGGTATTCGTTCTTGTCGAGAAGTCCCATCTGCTCTGCCAGTTCCAGACGAAGTGCGCCAAGAACGTTCCAAACAATCTTGTTGCGGTCTGCTGCGAAGAGAAGAAGGTCTCCAGCCTGTCCGTCCATGGCTTTGATGAGGGCTTCCATCTGCTCCTCTGTCATAAATTTGGAGAAGGAAGATTTCCAGCTTCCATCCTCATGGATTGCAATGTATGCAAGACCTTTTGCACCGTAACCTTTCGCAAACTCAACGAGCTTGTCGATTTTCTTTCTCGGCATTGCGCCCTGTCCCTTTGCGTTAATACCGCGGACAGAACCGCCGTTTTCAAGTGCGCCCTTAAATACAACGAACTCGGTATCTTTTACGGTCTCGGAAACATCAACCAGCTCCATACCGAAACGCAGGTCCGGTTTGTCGGAACCGAAACGGTTCATAGCCTCTTTCCAGGTCATTCTCTGGATCGGGAGCTGTACCTCAACGCCGAGCACCTCTTTGAACAGGTGTGCCAGCAGTCTCTCATTGACATCGATAACATCATCTACATCAACGAAAGCAAGCTCCATATCGATCTGGGTGAACTCCGGCTGACGGTCAGCACGCAGGTCCTCGTCACGGAAACATTTTACAATCTGGATATAGCGGTCATAGCCGGAGCACATCAGAAGCTGTTTGAACAGCTGCGGAGACTGCGGCAGTGCATAGAAGCTGCCCGGATGAACACGGCTCGGTACCAGATAGTCTCTGGCGCCTTCCGGTGTGGATTTGGTCAGCATCGGGGTTTCGATCTCAAGAAAACCTTCTTTTGACATGAACTCACGGGTGAGCATTGCCACCTTGCTTCTCATAATCAGGTTTCTCTGGATATCCGGTCGGCGCAGATCCAGGTAACGGTATTTCAGACGGAGCTCTTCTCTCGTCTTGGAATCCTCCTCGATCGGGAACGGCGGGGTTTCTGCCTCGGAAAGAATGCGTAAGGACTCAGCCTTTACTTCGAGCTCTCCTGTTGCCAGATTTTCATTGATAGCACCGGAGCGGGCCATAACTTCACCTTCTACGGCAATGACGAACTCGCTGCGCAGTTTTGCTGCTTTCTCAAAACCTTCCTCACTGATCGGGCCGTTCTCAAAGATAATCTGCATAATACCGCTTCTGTCACGCAGATCGACGAAAATAATTCCGCCTTTATTACGGCTCTTCTGTACCCAGCCCATCAGGGTTACTTTTTTTCCGATATCTGCTTTTGTGACTTCCGCACAGCGGCAGGTTCTCTTCAGGCCTTTCATGGATTCAGCCATTTTCTTGTTCCTCCTATTTGGAACTGCGGACACAAAGAATCTGCATCCGCAGCACATCGTTTTTTCATGCGATTACTATTATTGGATATTCCTTACATTTTGTCAACAAAAAATTCTTCGATCTCAGTGTAGCCCTCGCTGGCAAGCTGCTCTTTCTGGAATTTCTTGTTCTTTTTCATCACGGCGATGTTGATGGCCGTGCCTTCACTTCTCTCTTTTGTCGCCTGCTGAATGATCTTCTGCATTCCCTCTGCCGGCATGTTTTTCTCGATCAGGTACGCTTTTTTCTTCTGCGCGCCCGGGATCTGGTAATCTCTCTCAAGCAGAAGCATAGCGATACGCTCAAATCCGATGGAGAATCCGCATGCGCAGGTCTGGTTTCCGGTGAATTTTCCGATCATTTCATCGTAGCGTCCGCCGCCTCCGACAGATCCGCCGTACTCATCCATAGCGATCTCGAAGATCGGTCCGGTATAGTAGGACATTCCGCGCACCAGAGTCGGATCGAAAGCGATCTTGAATTCTGCGGTCTTCACGGCATTAACACTGTCGATGATGGTCTTCAGGCCGTCTGCGTACTCTTTGTCAAGGAATCCCTCGAGTTTCTCACGCAGTACTCTACGCCTGCGGTATCCGGGGTGATCTCCTCGAACATTTTCAGGTATTTCTCTACGGACTCTTTTGCAAAGCCGGCTTCCTCGAGCTCTTTGGCAACGCCCTCAAAACCGATTTTATCCATCTTATCGAGGATAATAAATACGGTGTCATAGGACTCCTCCGGGAATCCGCTGTAGGCTGCCATTGCTTTTAAGATGCGGCGGTCATTGATACGGATCGTAAAGTTCTTGAAGTCCAGTTTTCCAAGCAGTGTGGTGGTAGCAAGGATCAGCTCAATCTCTGCGAGGTTGGTCGCTCGCCGAGGATATCGATATCGCACTGCATGAACTGGCGGTATCTTCCTCTCTGCGGACGGTCTGCACGCCATACATTTCCCATCTGAAGTGCTTTGAACGGGGACGGAAGCTCGTTTGCGTTGTTGGAATAGTAACGGCAGAGCGGAACGGTCAGGTCATAACGCAGGCCGCTGTCTACGAGATCGTTTTCTTTCTCAGCGGTCTCGAGTTTCAGCTTCTCTCCTCTTTTTAAGATCTTGAAAATCAGTTTCTCATTCTCGCCGCCCTGTTTGCTGTTCAGGTTTTCGATGTGCTCCACGCATGGGGTCTCCATGGAGGTAAAGCCGAAGGTTCCGTAAGTTTCCTTGATCAGACGGATCACATAGTCACGGATTGCCATTTCTTTCGGTAAAATATCTTTCATTCCGGTAACCGGTTTCTTTTTTAATGCCATTTTCTGTTTTCTCCTTTATGATTTCCCGGATCAATTCATCGACATCAGAAAGCTCGATCGCTTTCCGGCTGCCGCTGTGGATCACTCTCTGAAATGCCAGGAACATTTTCAGATCGAAATTTTTGACTTCTTCTGTCATAAGCTCCATCGCCTGTTTCCGCGTAAACGCACTCCGGTACGGGCGGTCGGAGGTCAGCGCGCAGTACACATCACAGATGCGTAAGATACGCGCCCCAAACGGAATCTTTTCTCCCGCCAGATTGGCGGATACCCGGTTCCGTCATAATTTTCATGGTGATACAGAATACTCTCCAGCACAAAATCGGAGTAGCCGCGTCCCTGCAGGAGTTCATAGCCCAGTGTGGAATGGGTCCGCACAAAGCGCATCTCCTCGACGACGAGTGTATCCTGTTCTTCTACGTAATTCTCCAGTACAATCTTTCCGATATCGTGGAGAACGCCCGCTTTTGCAAGCTCATAGCAGATTTCTTTCTCATACCCAAGTTCCCGCGCAAGATCGTAAGCTAAATTGCTCACTTCCATGCCATGGATGAGCTGCTCGGTCAGGGTATAGCGCAGCATGTGAAGCTGCTGACTGGAATTTTCTTTCATTTTGGCAGATACTTCTCCATTCCGATACGTTTTCTCTCGATCATTTCATCGATACGCTCCACGTAGTTTTTCAGATCCTTCACGTTCTCCACCCGCTCAATGCGCTCTCCGTGTTCAAACACGAATTTCGTGGACGCTCCGGCTCCCGCGGCCAGAATGGACTGTTTTTCCTCCATAATGAGGATGTTGTAGATACCTGCTTTTCCTTCGCGGGAGTAGCCGACATTCTCAAAGTTACCCGCCATATTTTTCTGGCGGTACATGTAATACGGTCCCATCTCCATGCGGTGTGCGCTGTCCATCGTCATTTTCATGATCTCGGCAGAGTTTTCAAACGAGATTTCCTGATATTTGTCTTTGAACAGGTTGAGTCTCGTTGCACGCTTTAACGCAAGGGAATGGACGGTCAGGGAATCCGGATTCAGCGCTTCCACTTTTTCCAACGTATGCGCCACTTTTTCCTTGTCCTCGCCCGGCAGACCGACGATCAGATCCATGTTGATGTTGTCAAATCCAAGGGAACGCGCCATACGGAACTTCTCCTCGATCTCCTCCACGGTATGGTGGCGTCCGATCAGATCCAGCGTTTCCTGGTTCATGGTCTGTGGATTGATCGAAATACGGGTGACCGGGAATTTGCGGATGGCTTTTAAGACCTCCTCATTGATCGTATCCGGCCGTCCTGCCTCCACGGTGAACTCCTGCACCTGCTCCATCGGGAAGAGCTCTGTCACTTTCGTGAGCAGGCGCTCCATCTGTGCCGCATTCAGCGTGGTCGGCGTACCGCCTCCGATGTAGATCGTATCAAGGGTGTAATCCTTCATGTTCTCACTGATAAAGATCAGTTCTTTGATCAGTGCATCGAGATACGGATCTACCATATGCTCCCAGCGGCTTAACACATGGGAGCCGAAGGAACAGTACAGGCAGATGCTCGGACAGAACGGGATGCCGATGTACAGGCTGTAACCGTGTTCGTAGTCGATCGTCTTTAAAATGTCCTTTTCCCGGTTGCAATCGTGATTGCAAGTGCCGTCTTTTCCGGGCTGGTGTAGTAGGTCTCGCGCATGTATTTCGCAATCTCTACATTTGTTTTGCCCTCTTCCAGCATCTTCATCGGAATTTTCGTCGGACGGATGCCGGTAAGGTCGCCCCACGGAAGTTCTTTTCCGCTCACTTTCGAGAGCGTGCGATAGACCATCCGTTTCAGGACATTTTTCGTTTCGTGGCGGTCTTTTTCATATTCCACCGCCTCACACGCGGCAGAAAGCTCTTCGTGCTTCTCATTTTCTATGGAAAAGCAGATCTGGTCTGCCGCGTACAGGATCTTATCATAATATGCAAATTCCCCGTCCGGCGCCCCATCCTCTTCGTACCATGAGGTAATCTCACAGCCGGATAGAATGCCTTGATCAGGGAATACACATCGTATTCAAAATCTTTTCTGTTAAAACAAAGGCTGATATTAAGCAAGGGGATTGTACCTCTTTTCATGTTCAATCGTAGTTTCATCGTTGTGGCCCGGATACACGGTCACATCCCCGGGAAGCTCTTTTAACAGGCGCTTGGCCGACGCGATCAGCTCTCTGCCGGAGGATGTCGGGAAGTCGTATCTTCCGTAGGACTCGCAGAACAGCGTATCACCGGAAAAAAGTGCTTTCTCTGCCGGAATATAGTAGCAGACACCGCCTGCCGTGTGCCCCGGTGTCGCAAGAACGTGGATTTCAAAGTCTGCGAGATGCAGCACATCGCCCTCTTTTACGGTTTTGTCCGCCTGCATCGTGTACGGTTTGCTCCAGAGCCCGGAAAGATTTTTCTTTGGATCCCCCAGCAGGTGCTGCTCTTTTTCATGGACATAGACCGGGATATGGTACTTTTTCCGCAGTGCATCCGCTGCCAGCATATGGTCGAAATGGCCATGGGTCAGCAGAATGGCCTCCGGGTCGCCGTCGATCTCGTCGATCTGGCGTTCAATCTCCAGCGGCGAATCGCCCGGGTCCACGATCAGCACCTTCTGGCTGTCCGGATTTTCCACAACGTAGCAGTTTGTCGAGAGCATTCCAAGTGCCCGGTAATTTACCTTTATCATACGCTTTTCTCCTTTTTATCCTCTCGATCTCTGAATATTGATCACGCTCTCCACCTGGCGTACCTTCTCGATGATGCTGTTCAGCTCTTCGTTGTTGTGCACGTCGAACGTCACATCGATGGAAGCCGTTCCCTGCTTGCTCGTTCTCACGTTCATCGCCGCAAGGTCGATCTTCCGCTCGGTAAAGATCTTGGAGATATCCACCAGAAGACCGGTACGGTTGTTTGCGTAAACGCTGATCTCCACGGTATAGAGAGAGCCGCCGTTGTCCTCTGCCTGCCATTCAGCATCAATGAGGCGCGCCCGCTCAGATTCCGGCAGATTCAGGACATTGACACAGTCGGTGCGGTGAATGGTCACGCCGCGTCCTCTTGTGACAAAGCCCACGATCTCATCGCCCGGGATCGGATTGCAGCATTTTGAGAAGCGAACTGCCACATCGTGGATACCGCGCACGACGATGCCGCCCTTGCTCTTTCCAACCGGCAGAACTTTCTCTCCAGATGCCGCCTCGAGCACCTGCTCGTCGGTGATCTCTTTTTTATGTTGCTTTTCGTACGTCTCAATCAGCTTGTTGAGGACCTGGCCCTCTTTTAAGCCGCCGTGGCCGATGGCCGCAAGAACGGAATCCCAGTCGCGGAAGCCGTACTTTCTCATGACAGCCTCTTCGTACATCGGTTTCGTATAGATTCCAAGGTTTTTGCCCTTCAGCTTTGCATAGCTGGTGAGCATTTCCTTGCCTTTGACGATGTTGTCCGTCTTGTTCTGCTGGCGGAACCACTGGTTGATGCGGCTCTTTGCCTGGGAACTCTTCGCAATTTTCAGCCAGTCGCGGCTCGGTCCCTTGGAGTTCTGCGAGGTGATGATCTCGACGCGGTCTCCGTTGTGAAGTTCCGTCTCGATCGGCACGAGTTTTCCGTTGACCCTCGCTCCGACCATCTTGTTGCCGACCGCACTGTGGACGGAATAAGCAAAGTCGATGGCACAGGAGCCGACCGGAAGCGTTTTGACATCGCCCGCCGGGCTGAAACAGTAAACATTGTCGGCAAACAGGTCGAGATCGCTCTTTAAGAGGTTCATGAACTCATGGTTGTCCGCCATGTCCTGCTGCCACTCCAGAATCTGGCGCAGCAGGTCAGTTTTTCCTCTTCCTGCTCCGGTCCCGGTTTCTTGCCGTCGGAGGCCTCTTTGTATTTCCAGTGTGCAGCGATACCGTATTCTGCAATCCGGTGCATCTCATAAGTACGGATCTGAATCTCAAACGGCTGTCCGTTCGGTCCGATCAGGGTTGTATGCAGGGACTGGTAACGGTTTGGCTTCGGCATCGCAATGTAATCTTTGAAACGGCCCGGGATCGGCGTGTACATTTCATGGATGACACCGAGCGCTGCATAGCAGTCTTTGACGGATTCCACGATGATGCGGACCGCAAAGAGGTCATAGATCTGATCCAGCGTCTTATGCTGGTTGACCATCTTTTTGTAGATGCTGAAAAAGTGCTTGATTCGTCCGTTGACATCTGCCTCAATGCCGGCCTGGTGGATATGACGGGTCACCTCTTTTACGATCGCATCGACAAACTCCTGCCGCTGCTCCCGCTTCATGCTGACCTTCTGCACCAGTTCATAGTACGCATCCGGCTCCAGATATTTCAGAGAAAGGTCATCGAGTTCGACCTTGATCTTGGAAATACCGAGGCGCTGTGCGATCGGGGCATAAATATCCATCGTCTCACGCGCTTTTTTCTTCTGCGTCTCCGGCGACCAGTACTGTGCGGTCCGCATGTTGTGCAGACGGTCCGCCAGTTTTACCAGAATAACACGGATATCCTTTGCCATCGCAAGGAACATCTTTCTCAGGTTTTCTGCCTGCTCCTCGACCTTATCCGCAGAATATTTCAGCTGTGCCAGCTTCGTGACACCGCTTACAATCAGGGACACCTCCGGGCCGAACTCCTCGGTCAGCTCTTCTTCGGTCATGACGGTATCTTCGACAACGTCGTGCAGAAGGCCTGCCGCGATCGACTCCTTGTCGAGCTCCAGATCTGCCAGGATAATTGCCACACAGAGCGGATGGATGATGTACGGTTCCCCGCTCTTTCTTTTCTGGTCCTTATGTGCATCCGCTGCCACGCGGTATGCTTTTTCGATCAGGGAAATATCGTCCGATGGATGATATTTTTTCACAGAAGCGATCAATTCCCCGTATAATTCCTCCGGACTTGTAAAATCGTCCGTCTTGCGGATTCTGGCTTCTGCCGCCGCCACATCCTTCTTTAATTCTTCTTCACTGATTCTTTTCTCTTCTTCCATATGTATCCTCCGCTCTCATGATTAACCCCTGCGTTTCGTTGGATACGTTATTTGCCATCGTAACGGATGACAGATTTTACATCATATTTTGCCAGTTTTTCGCGTCCTTTTAAGCCGGCAAGCTCCATCAGGAACACGATTCTGGTTACTTCGCCGCCGAGGCGCTCGATCATTTTTGCACAAGCCTCCACGGTACCGCCGGTTGCAATCAGGTCGTCGATGATGACTACCTTCTGGCCCGGTTTGATGGAGTCTTTGTGCATCTCGATCGTTGCGCTGCCGTACTCCAGGTCATAGCTCTCCTCGATGGTCTCCAGAGGAAGTTTTCCTTTTTTACGGATCGGCACGAACGGTTTGTGCAGATTGTAAGCAATCGGCATACCGAAAATGAAGCCGCGGGACTCGGTTCCGCAGATTACGTCACAGTCTACTTCTTCTACAAAATGCTGCATCTCATCTATGGCAAGCTGCAGTCCGTCTGCGTCCTGCAGGATACTCGTTACATCTCTGAAAATAATACCCGGTTCCGGGAAATCCGGAATACTTCTTACGTAATCCTCTACTTTTTCATAAAATATTCCTCCGTTTCGTCAAGGTTTGACAATTCACCTTACAGTATAGCATCAATATTCTTCTGCGTCAATTTTGTTTCCGATAGAAAACAGGGCAGAAAAATCAGGTATTTGCGGCTTTTCTGCATCTTTAAAAATAACTCTGGATATTGATCTGTAATTTGTCGCGTCCGTTCCACGTATCGATCGACGGATAGTACGCTACCGAGAGGGTCGGATGTGCATCCACGTATGCGGCGAACGCTTCTCCCTCGCCGAAATAGACACCATCCATCTGGTATCCGCCCGCATCGGCAAGCTGTACTTTCACCACGTTTCTATTCTTTCCAAAAATGCGGTAATTTAATACAGTCAGTCCTTTCTGTGCGAACAGCGGTTTCGTGTTGCCTTTTCCGAACGGCTCCAAGAGACTTAACTGGCGGATCAGATTTTTGGTGATGTAGGTGATCGGCATCGGCACATCGATCACAACTTTTTCGACGAAATCCTCTTCCGTCAGCGTGGAATTATCGTTCAGTGCCCGGCGGAACGGTTCGATCATCTCCTCTCCTGCGAGGGAAAGGCCCGCAGCCATCGGGTGGCCGCCGAATTTCGTCATCAGTTCTTTGCATTTGCAGAGCTCCTCATACATCGAATACGCTTCGATCGAGCGGCCGGAGCCCTTGACGCCCTCCTCACTTCTGGTGAGTACGAAGGATGGTTTGTGGAAGTGCTCCCGCAGGCGACCTGCGATGATTCCGGCAAGGCTCTCGTGGCAGTCCGGCAGATAGACGACGAGACTTTGTCGTTCTGCAGCGGGGAGGTTTCCACGAGCTCGATTGCTTTCGCCTCACCCTGCGCGTCAGCTCTTTGCGGCTTTCATTCAGGTCTTTCAAGTCCCCGGCAAGCTTTGCGGCCTCCTCACGTGTCTTTGCGCAGAGCAGTTTTAACGAATGCTCCGCCGTGTCAAGCCGTCCCGATGCGTTGATGCACGGGCCGAGAACGAAGCCGATGTGATACGGTGTCACGTTTTCCGCCTCGATGCCCTGCACACGGATCAGCTCCTGCAGGCCGAGGTTCTGCGTTTTATGGAGCGCCCGAAGGCCGGCTTTTACAAAAATCCGGTTTTCTCCCTGCAGATCCATCACATCACCGATCGTCGCAATGGCGACAAATTCCAGAAAGCGGAAGCTGTGCTCCTTTGGAATACCTGCTTTTGCCTCCATCGTCTGGATCAGTTTCCATGCGACGGCCGCACCGCAGAGGCCCGGAAACGGATAGGAACAGTCTTTCTGTTTCGGATTGACAACCGCGTCCGCCGGCGGCAGGATGTAGCGGCGTTCTCCGTTTTCATCCTCCTCAAACGGAACCTCGTGGTGGTCCGTCACAACAACCGTCATGCCAAGCTCTTTTGCCAGACGGATCTGACTGCCGCCGCGATGCCGTTGTCACAGGTGACGATCGTGTCCCGCCCCTCATCCGCGGCAAACTGCACAAGATGCTCATTTAAGCCGTATCCGTCTGCAATCCGGTCCGGGATACGCACATCCGCATCGGCACCGAGATCTTTTAATCCGGTCAGCAGAATATACGTTGCCGTAACACCGTCGATGTCGTAGTCCCCGATGATGCGGATCGGCTTTTTCTCCCGGATTTTTTCTGCGATCAGATCTGCCGCGCGCTCCATATCCTTCATCAGCAGCGGATCGTGGAGCTGCTCCAGATCACCGAAGAGATACTCTTCGATCTCTTTCTCCCCGGTCACATCCCGGTTCCGGATCAGGCGGGCGATGACGGGATCGATGCCGAACCGATCCGCAATTGCCTGGAAATCGGCGCGTTTTGCCGAAACTACCCAGCGTTCTTTCTTCATATGTTCTCCTCTTTCCTGTTAGCAGGAAACGCCGGACTTTTCCGGTCCGGCGTTTCTCTTTTTATGGTTTTTGCTGCTTTTATTTATTTTTTGTCTTATTCTGTACTGCTTTGGACGGCACATATTTGTTTTTTCCAACGTGCTTCATCACATACCACAGGGCACCTGTGATGCAGACAGAAGTGTAAGCTCCGCATACGATACCAACCATCAGAGGTGCTGCAAAGTCGCGGATGGAAGAAACTCCCATCACGAACAGAACAAAGATGGTGATAAAGGTGGTGAGGGAACTGTAAATGCTTCGGGTCAGGGTGTCCGTGATGCAGCGGTCAACCAGGGACTCGATCGGCTCTCTCTTTAACTCCGGCAGATTCTCACGGATACGGTCGAAGATGACGATCGTACTGTTGATGGAATAGCCGAGGATCGTCAGCATACACGCGATAAAGGTGCTGCCGACCGAAATACGGGATACCACATAGAATCCGAATACAATGGCGATATCGTGCATCAGTGCAAGGATGGCACTCGATGCGAAACGGATGTCGCGGAAACGGATCCAGATGTACAGCAGCATGCAGACTACAGCGATGATAACTGCTTTCATCGCATTCTGGCTCATTTCTTTACTTACAGTAGAAGAAATGTTGTCGAAAGTGATTTCAGAAGTATCGACACCGAAATTGTCTGCCATTGCCTGGTAAACCTGCTCACGCTCTTCCAGAGTCAGAGAACGTGTTTTGATGATGACATTGTTGCCTCCGACAACCTTTGTCATCTGAATATTGGAATCTTTTGTCACGCCTTCCACAACCGGCTCTACCTCTTTGTCCAGCTCTTCGATGGAGTAATCCTCGTTGAACGGAACGTTGATGGAAGTACCGCCCTTGAAGTCAAGGCCGAAGTTCAGTGCGCTTCCCTTTGTCTGATGCATGAAAATCATGCTGGCCGGAACGGCAAGCAGCAGAATGCAGGAGATCGTGAAGAAGATCTTTCTCTTTTCCACAAATGGAAATCCCTTGCGCTCTTTCTTGGTTCCGTAGTATTTCGCATCCTTCAGTCCCATACCGTACAGGCTGTTGACCAGCAGTCTGGAAACAACCATGGCGCTGAACATGGAAAGAACAATACCAAGAGCAAGTGTCATGGCGAATCCGCGGACACTTCCGCTCGCAAGCGCATACAGAACAGCTGCTGCAATCAGGGTCGTCACGTTTCCGTCCAGGATGGCAGAAGCTGCCTTCTTGAATCCGTCGCGGATTGCCGCATGAACCGTCTTTCCGGCACCGATCTCCTCCTCGATACGGGCATAAATGATAACGTTCGCATCGACCGCCATACCGATCGACAGGATAACACCTGCGATACCAGGCAGGGTCAATGTCAGGTCAAATGCATTTAAAGCAATCAGATTCAGCTCAACATAGATGAGCAGTGCCCATCCGGCAGCAATACCAGGCAGGCGATATACGATTGCAAGGAAAAGGATAATCAGTACAATGCCGATCGCTCCCGCTTTTACGCTGGTGGAAACAGCTGCAGATCCAAGCTGTGCTCCAACGACGCTGGAGTTGATCTCCTCAAGTTTCAGGGAAAGGGAACCGATACGGAGGGTGGATGCCAGGCTGGTTGCTTCATCCCAGTCCATGTTTCCGCCGGAGATGACTGCAGTACCATCGGAAATCACAGCGTTTACACTCGGTACACTGACGAATTTTTCATCATAGTAGATACCGATGCTCTTTCCTGCGCTGTAGGCTTCCTGGGTTGCGTCTGCAAATTTCTGTTTTCCTTCGTCGGTCATTTTCAGCTGAACGACGCTCTCGGTTGCTTTTGTGGTGGAGTTCTGCTGATGCATGGCTTCTGCGCTCTCCACATCTTTACCGGTCAGAACGACGGAGCCGTCCTCCTCGAGCTCTTCGATAGTTTTTCCGTTCAGAACGTACTCGCCGGTCGAGCTGTCGTAGGTGTAGTTTTCTGTTCCGTCATCGTTGGTCTGTTTGATGAAATACAGGCTTCCCGGTTTACCCATCTCTTCCAGAATGGTGGTTGCATCGGTTGCACCCGGGATTTCAATGGTGATACGGTTGTCGCCCTGCAGATATACCTGTGCCTCTTCGCTGTACTGCTGCGCACGCTGTTCCAGCTTGTAGCGGGTATCTGACATTTCTTCGTCTGTCGGGTTGTCCTTTACGGCCTGATAGGTAATGCTGACACCGCCGGACAGATCCAGACCCAGGTTGATGTTCTTCATCGAACCGGTTCCGGTAGGACCCCATCCTTTGATCATCGTCCATCCAAGAAGCACTGTTACAATGGCTGCCAGGACGAGTGCGATGATACTCTGTTTCTTCTTCATCATGTCGCGATTTTCCTCTTTTCTTTAATCTTCGGCCAGAGCTGCCTTTATCATCAATGCACACTCGATCCGTTTCTGCTGCATCTTGCATCCGATCTCGTAAACATCGTTGATCTTACCTGTGAAATTGTAGGAGTTTGCCGCGCATCCGCCGCTGCAGTAGAACCGTGCAAAGCACTGGCTGCACTCCTTCTTGGAATAAACGTTGCATTTTTTGAATTCGTTGACAGTTTCTGTCTTTTTCACGCCTTCGTAAACATTTCCGAGGCAGAAATCTTCCTGTCCTACGAACTGGTGGCACGGATAGAAATCGCCCCACGGTGTTACCGCAAGGTACTCGGTTCCGGAACCGCAGCCGGAAAGACGTTTATAAACACATGGTCCGCCGGTCAGATCGATCATAAAGTGGAAGAAATTGAAGCCTCTTCCCTCTTTTTCTCTCTTGATCATCTCTCTTGCCAGAATGTCGTACTGTTCGAAGATCACCGGAAGGTCTTCCTCACGGATCGCATAGTCCTCGGTCGGAGGCGCTACAACAGGCTCAACCGAGATCTGCTTGAAGCCGAGGTCTGCCAGATGGAGAACATCAGCTGCAAAGTCTGTGTTGTAATGCGTGAAGGTTCCGCGCACATAGTATTTATCCTGATGACGAAGCTCAGCGAATTTCTGGAATTTCGGCACGATCAGATCGTAGCTTCCGGCACCTTTGCGGAACGGACGCATGTGATCGTGAACTTCTTTTCTTCCGTCGATACTTAATACGACGTTGCCCATCTCTTTATTGCAGAACTCCATGACCTCGTCGTTTAAGAGAACACCGTTGGTGGTCAGGGTGAAACGGAAGTTCTTGTTATGTAACTTCTCCTGTTCTCTTCCGTAGGCTACGAGCTGTTTTACAACATCCCAGTTCATCAGCGGTTCACCGCCGAAGAAATCTACCTCGAGGTTTCTTCTGCTGCCGGAGTTTGCGATCAGGAAATCAAGCGCTTTTTTGCCGACTTCCAGGGACATCAGTGCACGTCTTCCGTGATACTCGCCCTCTTCTGCGAAGCAGTAACGACAGGCAAGGTTACAGTCGTGTGCAATGTGGAGGCAGAGTGCTTTTACGACGGTCGGACGGTTGGAAACTGATCAATTGCGTTTTCGTAAATGTCTTTTGTAAAGAGCATGCCGTTATCTGTAAGTTCCTGAATTTCTTCTCTGGCTTCGGTGATGTCCTGCTCGGCATATTTACTGCTAAGCGCCTCTGCTGCCTCTTCTGCATTTTTTCCTTCGTTCATGCAGGAAAGGACATCGTATACGCAGTCATCCACAACATGGACGGAGCCGCTGTTGACGTCCAGCACCATGTTGAAGCCATTGCTTTTATATAAATGTATCACTGTGGTATTCCTTTCTATAACTCTCTCTTTTTTTGATGTGCCTGGCAAAAAGAATGTTCCCAAATCCGGCGAAACCGGTTCTGGGAACACCTTTTACTCGTCCTTATGGATTACTTTTACTTATGCTCGCAGCTCTGGTTGCCTACGGTGCAAGAAGTCTTACATGCGGACTGGCAGGATGTCTGGCACTCACCGCATCCACCTTTTTTTACAGTGTTCTGTAAGCTTTTTGTATTTAAAGTTTTGATGTGTTTCATGGCACATTCCTCCTTCATTGTAGTTGACGCGCGACTTTTTTATAGTCTTCGGCCATTAGCTCTTCCCATTATAGCATAGGTTTTTCAAATTTAAAAGTCTGTTTTTTGAAAAAATGTTCTGTTTTGTCCGCTTTTATCTGCCGTGTGCCGTCATTCCGCCTGCCATTCCGCCGACGGCACAGACTGCTGCCGCCCACAGAAGTCTTCCGGCTCCGGCAAATCCGCCCGGCAGGAAGACTGCGGAGACGATGATCAGAATGGCAAAATACACGATTCCAAAGCAGATGCCCCAGAGAAACCGCCGTTTTCCCGCCATGTTTCCTGCCATTCTTCCGCCGGAAAAGCTTGATGCCAGATAGATCACCACAATGCCCGCCTGCACCCAGCTTTCCTTCCAGGAAAATTTCCAGAGCAGGAAAGACAGCAGCAAAAGAAGAAGCACCGAGATCAGATAGGAAACGAGAAGAGCCTTCAGCCAGCTGATCCCGCTGCCCGCACCCACCGCCCATGTTTTCTTTTCTTCCATAAGAAAAAGCCCTCCCATACTGTAAATGTATGGAATGGCTTTTCCGGATATGCCTGTTTCTTTATTTTTCGTCAAACGGATGATTCTTTTTGAATTCCAGCCATGCGGCCATGCTCTTTGCGCGTTTCGCCTGCATCTGAAGGAATGCCATGCAGAACATAACGGCTGCAGAAAGTGCGGAGCTGATCGCCAGCGGAAGCACCATCGTCTCATCGCCGGTGTTGACCGGGATGCTGCGGATGCTTACAGTGGTCTGTGTCTTCTTCTGCGGAATCTTTGTGCTTCCGGTATTGGAATTGGAAGAGCTGTTGTTACTGCTGCTCTTCGACGGTGTGGCTGTCGGAGTCGGAGTGGATGTCTTATTCGTTCCGTAGTTGTCCGGTCCTACAAGGATCGTTCCTGCGGCACGCAGCGTACTTACGTCATCGGCTGCACTTGCTGTCATTTCACCTGCACTCAGGTTGGATTTCTGCTCTGCAGCTGCAAGCAGTTCATGCTCGCCTTCGCTTCCGCCGTCTCAGCTTCTGCTGTTTCCGTCTGCTCCTCTGATACAAGGCTTCTGGACAGACTTACTGCCACCGGCTGGATCAAAAGAGAGACATTGGAGATCAGATAGCCGTCTTCTGTGCTGTCCGTACCGGATGGATTGGAAATTTCATCGAAATTTTTTACGGTTTCGTTTTCTTTCTGAATTTCATCTTTTACAAGGTCATCCAGATTTTCATCCTGTTTCCACTGGTCCGATGATGCATCATTTCCCGTTCCGTTCTGGTTATCCTGGTTTGTATCGTCCTGGTTTGTATCATCTGCTGCAGGATCGTCTTTTGCTGTATCATCCGGGGCAGGTGTCACGGTTGGATCTTCTGCCGGAGTTTCCGGATTCTCCGGATTTTCACTGTCATCGGTATTCTCGCCCGGTGCTGTCGTCGGAGTTACTTCCGGCGTTACGGTCGGTTCCGCATCCGGTGTCGGCGCTGCCGTTGGTGTATCCCCTGTATCTTCTCCGTTGTCCGCATCCGGTGTCGGAGTTGCCGTTGGTTCCTCCGCCGGCGTTACGGTCGGCTCTGCGTCCGGCGTTTCCGTCGGTTCTGCGTCCGGGGTCACCGTTGGTTCTGCGGTCGGCTCTGCATCCGGCGTTTCCGTCGGACCCGGAGTTGGTGTTACGGTATCTTCTGCCGCATCCGGTGCCGGAGACTCGCCTGGCGCAAGCGTTGGTGTTTCCGAAACCGTTTCTTTTGCTTTTTCTGCTGCCAGAACAGCCTCATATCCGGCTTCTGTCACCACGATTTCATCTGCCGCAAAAACGGTATCTGTTACTCTTCCCCTGAAGTCTGTTTTCTGCTGTTTCTTTCGATACGTTTCCAGCTCTTTTTCATCCATTCCGACGAATACCAGATATTTTTCTGCTGCTTCCTCCGCTGCCGTTTTGCTGGTATCTGCAGCAGTGTTTTTTTCGGTTGTTTTCCCGTCCGCCTGCAGTTCTGCCGCTGCAACTGCAAGAAGCTCCTGTGCTTTTTCCACGGTTTTTACTGCTGTCTCTGCCGTTGTACCGTCTGCCGTATCATCGCCGGTTTTCAGATTCACATAAACGGCTGCCCGTTTTGTCTCTGTACCGTTCTCCGTTCCGGAGACAGTTTCGTTCTGTACTGCGCTTTTTTCCGTTCCTGCCGATGCGCTGGCACGGAGCGGAACTGCATCGGAAAATACCAGTGTGCCCGCAAGGACAGCACCCATCACTTTCCATGCCTGTTTTTTCTTCATTGCGTTTCTCCTTATGTTCTCTTGGTCTATCTTAAAAAAATCTGTCTTTTTGTGTCATAATTTCGCATTACAGCATTATAGCACAAGAAAGAATCCCGCGCAAGGCTGAAGTCGCTTGAAACGCGGGATTCGTGAATCACTTTCTTACGCAGTGAAACAGCAAGTGTTTCACTGCTGGGTGAACAGTAACGCGGGATTCTCATCTGCTTTTATCGCTTTTTAGTTTGTTTCCATTCTCGTTGTCGTGAGCTGATCCGGGGATAAATTCAGGATTTCCATAAACTCATCACCTGTGATTGTCTCTTTCTCATACAGATATTTTGCCAGCTCGTGGAGTTTCGGCATGTTATCTTTTAAGAGCTGCTCTGCTTTGTCGTACTGTTTTCTGACTGCTGCAACAACCTTCTCATCAATCTGTGCTGCTGTCGATTCGGAGCATGCCAGGGAAGTGTCACCGCCGAGGTACTGGTTCGTTACCGTCTCAAATGCAACCATACCAAATTCCTCGTTCATACCGAAGCGGGTGATCATGGATCTTGCCACCTTCGTTGCCTGCTCGATATCGTTCGAAGCACCTGTCGTGATGGAATGGAACACCAGATCCTCTGCCACACGGCCGCCGGTCAGGGTTGCAATCTTGTTTTCCAGCTCTTCGCGGCTCATCAGGTTGTGCTCATCTTCATCCACCTGCATCGTATAGCCGAGGGCGCCGGACGTACGCGGGATAATGGTGATCTTCGTAACCGGAGCGGAATGGCTCTGCAGTGCTGCGACGAGTGCATGGCCGACCTCGTGGTAGGAAACGATCAGTTTCTCTTTGTCGGTCATGATCTTATTCTTCTTCTGGTATCCGGCGATGACAACCTCAACGCTCTCCTCCAGATCCGCCTGGGTGACGAATTTTCTTCCATCACGGACGGCACGGAGTGCTGCCTCGTTGATCATATTGGCAAGTTCTGCACCAGAAGCACCGGATGCCATACGTGCGATCGCATTGTAATCGACATTGTCGCCCACGCGGATGTTTTTCGCATGGACTTTCAGGATTTCCTCACGGCCTTTTAAGTCAGGCAGTTCAACCGGCACACGGCGGTCGAAACGGCCCGGACGAAGAAGTGCCGGGTCCAGGGAATCCGGACGGTTCGTCGCTGCCAGAATGACAACGCCTTTCTTTCCATCGAATCCATCCATCTCGGCAAGCAGCTGGTTCAGGGTCTGCTCACGCTCGTCGTTTCCGGAGAATCCGCCGCCGTCACGTTTTTTGCCGACGGTATCGATCTCATCGATAAAGACGATACACGGTGCTTTCTCATTTGCCTGCTGGAACAGGTCACGCACCTTCGCAGCTCCCATGCCGACGAACATCTCGACAAACTCAGAACCGGAAATGGAGAAGAACGGAACATTTGCCTCTCCGGCTACTGCCTTTGCAAGCAGCGTTTTACCGGTTCCTGGAGGGCCGACAAGCAGTGCTCCTTTCGGCATTTTTGCACCAATTTCTTCATATTTTTTGGGATTATGCAGGAAGTCAACAATCTCCTGTAAAATTTCTTTTGCCTCATCTCTCCGGCAACATCTGCAAATTTAATGCCGGTTTCGGACTGTACATAAACCTTGGCGTTGCTCTTTCCAAAGCTCATCGCATTTCCCATGCCGCCCATCATCTTGCTCGTCATGCGTTTCATCAGCCACTGTCCGAGCGCAACCATCACAACGATCGGTATTACCCATGTTAAAAGAAATTCCATGAGTGGCGACATCTGCTCTATGATCGGCGTTCCGAATTCGGTAATACCTGCCTCATATAAACGATCTACCAGCTTGTAATCATTCATCACACCCGTCTTATAATAATTCGCCGGGCTTGATTTGTCGCTGAAAATAATCTCATTTGACTGGATCTGGACTTCGCTGATTTCGTTGTTATCTACCATCTGCAAAAATTTTCCGTAATCAACTTCTGTTACTTTTGGCTCGAGAAGTCTCGGGAAAAGCAGAAGATTTAACAGCAGAATGACGATCAGCGCAATCACATAATAAAAAATTATGGGTTTTTTCGGTTTTTGCACCTGTTTCATCTGTATCCCCTCCTGTTTCTTGATTTTCTTCTTTTTAGTAGCATAAACTTTTCTTTCGCTAAAATCAATCAAATTCTGACATTTCATGAAACTTTTATACTTTTTTATATTTTCGCTATAGAAAGGTAAGTTTCTTGCTTTTCCATCTGTTTTCGGCTATACTTGCGAAAGACTGGGAAAGTCTCTTTTTGAAATTTTGCCCCGAAATGACGGGGTTCATTCGATAAAAAAGCTATAGAAACGGAGGTTTTGTGTATGGGACACAGGTTTACATATGTGGTTTCGCCGGAGGAGGAACGGGAAAATCTGACTGTGGAATGGTTTCTCCGCCGGCATGGATATTCGCGCCATATTATTACGGGCTTAAAACGCACAGAGGACGGCATTTTCCGAAACGGCGTCCGCGCCTGGACGAGCCAGGCCGTGCACGCCGGGGATGTGATCGAAACGCACCTTGTCGAAACAGAACCCTCCGACGGAATTCTGCCGCGGCCGGTTCCGTTTTCGGTTGTGTATGAGGATGACGACATCCTCGTTGTGGATAAACCCGCTGATACGCCGATTCATCCGTCGATTGGAAATTATGAAAATACGCTGGCAAACGGCATTGCATGGTATTTTGAACAGAAAGGTGAACCCTTCGTCTACCGCTGCATCAACCGCCTCGACCGCGACACCACCGGCCTTATCGTGCTCGCCAAGCACGCCTTAAGCGCCGCCGTCCTCTCCCAGGCCATGCGCTCCCGCGAAATCCACCGCACGTATCAGGCCTTCGCCCTCGGCGAAACCGCTGCATCCGGCACCATCGACGCACCGATCGCCCGCCTCAACGGCTCCCTCATCCAGCGCACCGTCGACTTTGCCTCCGGCGAGCGCTCCGTAACCCATTACCGCACCCTCGCGCACTGCTCCGTTTTCTCCCACCTCGAACTCAATCTCGAAACCGGCCGCACCCACCAGATCCGCGTCCACATGGCTTACATCGGCCATCCGCTGCTCGGCGATACCCTCTACAACAAAACTCCCGGCACTTTCCCCCGCCAGGCACTTCACTCTGCATCGCTCTCCTTCGTCCATCCGATCACCGGAGAACCCTTAAACTTCCACGCACCACTGCCGGAAGATATGCAAAACCTGCTGACATAAACCAACCCCCGTGAGTTGCCGCTCACGGGGGTTTTGTTGTCCCTGATGGAACTGTCATGTCTTTTTGCCGGTGACATTGTATCATACACAAAATTTAGTTTCAATCATCATTTTCATACAGTTCTGATTCTCGGTACTTCATCGATATGCAAATATTTGCTGATGCATTTCACAATCACATCATGATCCGAAACCTGTCCCATGCCGGACACTGCTACGGTTGCCACAACGCCGACTTCTTCCACGCAGATCGGAAAACCTCCGCCCAGCATTGCGTATTCCTTCGGGTCCAGTACCATCTGTTTTACGCTCTCCGGCGCATTCGTCGCTGCCATGTAGAGTTGCAGCGAACTCCGCTCCGTCAGAAGCACCGAATTGCTCTTCCGTCTCATCAGCTCCACATTGTGCGGCGTAATGCCGTTATCACAATACTGGAATACAACTTCCCCGTTGCTTCTGCGGATCATGATGCCAACCTGTGCTCCGCGCCGTCTTGCCTCCATCAGGATCATCGTTCCCAGTTCCCATGCGTCTGCATTTGTAAAATGCGTAAACTGCAGAATATCCTCCTGCATATCGAGCACTTTCATCAGTTCATCCATTGTCATTGTCATACTTTTGCCCCGTCCTTTCTGCCATTTTATATTTTTTTAGCTTTTTGCCCCTCGTTTTCTGACTTTCAGTTTATCATTTTCCCAAATTCAAGTCAAGCCAGCCACCACCGGCATTGGCTAACACGATATCACCGAAAAGCAAAAATTCCACGCCGCAGAAGTTCCCTCCCACAGCATGGAATTTCTCATTTTTATTTTTCTACCATAATACACTTCCGCGGGCAGTTCTCCGCGCAGAGGCCGCAGCCTGTACATTTTGCCGGGTCGATCTCCGCGCGCTGGTCCACAACGTGAATTGCATCCGACGGGCAGTTCTTCTCGCACTTCTTACATCCGATACAGCCGATCTCACACGCTGCCATCACCGCCTTGCCCTTCTCGGTTGAGCGGCATTTCACCGTGATCCTCTGCTCATACGGAATCAGGTCGATCAGATTTCTCGGACAGGCCTTCACGCAGGCACCGCATGCCTTGCACGCTTCGCCGTCCACAACGGCAATGCCGTTTTCAATATGGATCGCATCAAACTTACATGCCTTCACGCAGTTTCCAAAACCAAGACATCCGTTTCCGCAGCTCTTCGGACCGCCGCCCGGTACAAAACCAGCGTAGGAGCAGTCCCTTGCACCCGTGTATTCATACTTGTTCTTTGCCACGTCACACGTACCGGCGCACCGTACCACTGCTTTTCTGCGCTCCTGTGCTCCGGCTTCCTGTCCCATAATGGCACCGATCGCTGCCGCAACCGGCGCTCCGCCGACCGGACAGACCGAAATCGGGGCTTCACCCTTTACCACTGCAGCCGCCGCTCCGTCACAGCCCGGGTAACCACAGCCGCCGCAGTTGTTGCCCGGCAGCGCTTCACGGACCTTCGTCTCGCGCTCGTCCACTTCCACATAAAACTTCTTTCCGGCAATTCCAAGGAGAATACCAATCAAAAGGCCGGTTCCACCCACCATCAGGGTGGCTGCTAAAATACCATTCATCTCTTCATCCTCCTAGATCATTCCGGAAATCCCATAAATGCCATTGACATCAGCATAGCCGTAAGAAGAACGATCGGCATTCCTTTGAATGACTCCGGGATATCGTTGTACTCCATCTTTTCCCGCAGGCCGGCCATCAGCACCATGGCAATTGTAAAGCCGATTGCGGTTGCCAGACCGTAAACCGTACCCTGCAGAATCGTGTAATCCTTCTGTACGTTGATGAGTGCCACACCGAGTACCGCGCAGTTTGTTGTAATCAGCGGAAGGTAAACGCCGAGCGCTCGGTACAGAGACGGAATCGTCTTTTTCAGGAACATCTCAACGAGCTGTACCAGCGCCGCGATGACAAGAATGAAAACGATCGTTTTCAGATAATCAAGTTCTGCCGGTGCCAGGATAAATTTGTAAATCAGACTTGTCACAAATGAAGAAATCGTGAGGACAAAAATAACCGCTCCGCCCATGCCGGCCGCCGTATCCATCTTTTTGGAAACACCGAGGAAAGCACAGATGCCAAGGAACTGGCTGAGTACGACGTTGTTGACCAGCGCCGCACCGATCGCAATTAAAATCAGTTCTTTCATTTCGCTTCCTCCTTTCCTTTCACAGCCTGGCAGTATGCCTTATTGGCGCATGCCATACAGCCGGTCTCTTCTGCCGGGACTGCCGGTTTTCCGGTTTTCTCTGACTTCTGGCGTTTGATGCGGTTCTGCACCGCAACGAGCATTGCCAGCACAAGGAATGCACCGGCGCCATGATGAAGATGTTGACCGGCTCGTAAGCACTCGGCATTACCTGGATACCGAACAGGGTTCCGGCTCCGATCAGCTCACGAAACATACCGATCAGGGTCAGGCCGACGGTAAATCCAAGGCCCATGCCGATACCATCAAATAAAGACGGGATCGGACCATGTTTTCCAGCATATGCCTCGGCGCGTCCCAGGATGATACAGTTTACAACGATCAGCGGGATGTAGATGCCAAGGGCGGAATAGAGTGCCGGAATAAAACCTTCCATCAAAAATTCCACGATGGTTACAAACGATGCCACAACAACGATGTATGCTGGCATACGCACGCCGTCCGGGATGATTTTCCGAAGCAGGGAAATCATCAGGTTGGAGGCGGTCAGGATGACCATCGTCGCAAGGCCCATGCCGATACCGTTCTTTGCAGAAGTGGTAACCGCAAGCGTCGGACACATACCCAGCATCATGACGAAGGTCGGGTTTTCTTTTATGATACCATTATAAAGCCGTTCCAGCGGCGTATCTTTTCTCATGAGTTCCCTCCCTCTCCGGAAAGCAGACCGGATTCGTTGCAGTAGTTAAAACAGCAGATTCCTGCATTGACACCGTTTGTTACAGCGTTCGTTGTCAGAGTTGCTCCGCTCAGCGCATCGATTTCATCATCCGCGGATGCGCCGGATTTTGTGTAGGAGAATGCTTCTACGTTTTTATCCTTGAACTGATTCTTGAAATCGTCTGTGTCGGCACGCATACCAAGGCCGGCCGTCTCGGAAAGTGACAGGAAAGAGATTCCTTTTGTCGTTCCGTCCGATGCAATTCCCATCGAGAACTGCATGCCGCCGCCATAGCCTTCGGTTGTGGAGATGATCTCAACCAGGCCGATCGTCGCGCCGGATGCGTCTTTTGCAAGCAGCAGTTCGTCAATCGTCTGTGCTTCAAAACCGTGGCCGATCAGTGCTGCCGTAAGCTCTGCCTGTTGTGCATCGCTCATTGTTACTTCTTCAAAGGAAGCTGCCTCCGGGAATACGTTCTGACAGGATTCCTGTTTTTCTTTTTCCTGCTGTTTCTGGATCGGCTCTAAGGTTACCTGGTGGGCCGCACCGAGAAGCAGGCCGGCAATCAGCGTAATCGCCGCAAGAATCAGTGCGTTTTTTATAATTTTGTTCATGCTTTTTTCTTGCCTCCTCTTCCGAATCCAACCGGCACGGTCACGCGCTCAATGAGCGGAACCAGAAGGTTGGTAAAGATGATGGCATAGGAAACGCCCTCTGCCGAATTTCCAAAGATACGGAATACGCCAGTCAGAAGTCCTAAAATGACCGCGTAGATATACTGTCCCTTCTTTGTGATCGGGCGGGTAACGTAATCGGTTGCCATGAACCATGCGCCGAGCATCAGACCACCGCCAAAAAGATGCGCGCCAAGGAAGTTGATATCAAAACCGTGGCCGCCGAAAATCAGGGCAAATAAAAGCTCTGTTCCGATGTAGATGAGCGGAATATTGAGGTCAATCACATGAATGCAGACAAGGAAAATGCCGCCAATCAGAAGGGCCAGTGCGGAAGTCTCACCGATCGTTCCGGCCGTATTCCCAAGGAACATGGACAGCAGATTCACCTGCTCTCCTGCTTTTGCTGCGGCGAGCGGTGTCGCACCGGATACAGTATCCACGAGGTGTGCGGCTGCCGGGGCAGCGAAGTTTGTCATATGACCCGGGAAGGAAATCAAAAGGAAACATCTTCCTGCAAGCGCCGGGTTCATGATGTTCTGGCCAAGACCGCCGAAAAGCTGTTTTACAACGAGAATTGCAAACACACCACCGATCACCGGCATCCAAAGAGGTGCCTGCACCGGCATGTTCATGGCCAGCAGAAGACCAGTTACCAGTGCACTGCCGTCGGCAATCGTCACCGGTTTCTTCATTCCTTTTTCATACAGATATTCCGTCAGGGGACAGACTGCCATCGAAATCACAATCAAAAGCAGTGCCCGAAGGCCGAAATTCCAGATTCCCACGCAGACTGCCGGGGCAAGGGCAAGCAGGACGGCAAACATGATTTTATCCGTCGTTACCTTGGACCGTGCGTGCGGGGAAGATGATACGTGTAATAATCCATTCATATGTAAGGTCCCCCTATTTCTTCTTTCTCTTTGCCAGAAGCACTTTACGCATTGAGCTGATCTCCTGCGTCAGCGGACGTCTTGCCGGGCAGATAAAGGAACAACAGCCACATTCACAGCACTCCATTCCGCCGTATTTCAGGAACTTCTCTTCCTCTCCGTGCTCCGCAAAAACGGAAAGGCGGGCCGGAAGAATCTGACCCGGACAGACGGAAACGCAGCGTCCGCAGTTGATGCAGGCAGATGGTGCCAGCGCAGATACTTCATCCTCCGTAAGGCAGGTCAGTGCAGATGTTGTCTTGGTAACAGGAACATCCATTGTAAACAGGGCTCTTCCCATCATCGGGCCGCCGCAGATGATCTTGACCGCCTCGTTTTTCAGACCGCCTGCCTGCTCTAAAAGTTCGGACAAGAGCATGCCGACCGGTACTTCAAAGTTGCACGGATTCTGTACAGCATCTCCCGTCACGGTAACGATACGGCTCATCAGCGGTTCGCCGAAGCGGACTGCCTGGTAAATAGCAGTCACGGTATCAATGTTATCCACGATACAGCCCGCGTCCGCCGGCAGCATGGAGGAATTTACCTTTCGTCCCGTTGCTGCATAGATCAGCATACGCTCGGCACCCTGCGGGTATTTCGTTTTAAGCTCCAGAACCTCAATGTTATCCTCCGGAAGCACCAGCTCACGGAACTTCGCGATACAGTCCGGTTTGTTGTCTTCAATGCAGATGACTCCCTTTGCCCTCGGAAACATATGCAGCATGATTTTTAAGCCTCCGATCACCTTTTCCGGCTCTTCGAGCATTCTGCGGTAGTCGCTCGTCAGATACGGCTCACACTCTGCTCCATTGACGAGAATGTGGTCAATCGCTGACGGATCTTTCGGGGATACCTTGACGTGTGTCGGAAAGCCTGCACCTCCCATTCCCACGATTCCGGCCTCTTTGATCTTGTTCCGAATCGTATCTGCGTCGAGTTTTTCCCAGTGCGGGCACTCCTCAAATGTTTCTTTTTCATACAACCCGTCGTTCTCCACAACGATACAGTCTACCGGGGAACCGGCTGCGGAAACTTTTTTCTCAATTCCTTTTACCGTGCCGGAAACCGATGCGTAAACAGGAGCCGAAACAAACCCTCCCGCTTCTGCGATTTTCTGTCCCGCTTTTACATGATCGCCTTTTTGTACGATCGGCACAGCAGGCGCTCCGATGTGCTGTGACACTGCGTAATACAATAAGTTGCCCGGCTGCGCTTTGACAATCGGTTTGTCCTTGGAGAGCTCTTTTCCCTCGTACGGGTGAACGCCGCCATGAAAAGTATTTCTTTTCTTCTGAAACATGCTTTTCACCTCATCCTTTCTCTTTTCTATGCTGCATTTATCAATTCACAGCCTTTTTTCGGTTTTTTATACAAAAAAGCTGGTGCATTGCCCTGATTATTTCGGTTATTCATATCGGACTTCTTTTAACAGGAGTCCGCATGCCGGTGCAAGAAAACCCGCACTTTCGCGATTTTTTGCTTTGAGAAGCTCCGTCATTGATGCGATATCCCGTTTTCCCATCCCGGCCTCCACAAGTGTTCCGGTCAGGATCCGCACCATGTGGTACAGAAAACCGGTTCCGGTATAGGAAATGATAAGAATCCCGTCTTTCTCGCAGAAATCAATTCCGGTAATCGTCCGTACTGTCGATTTTTTCATACGTTTGTTGGCACAGAAGCTCCTGAAATCATACGTTCCGATAAACGCTTTCGATGCTTCTTTCATTTTTTCCACATCGAGCGGTGCTTCCGGAAAATACACGTATTTCCGCTCGAAAACATGCTTTCTGCCATCGATCACGATACGGTATTCGTATGTTTTGTCCACCGCATTCAGACGGCTGTGGAAGCGCTCCGGCATCCGCGCGAGGCTGGTGACTTCGATGTCTTCCGGCAGATAATGGTTGATTGTCTGCAGAAGTTCTTCATCGGATAGATCCGTATGGAACTTTGCATTTGCGACCTGTCCCGCCGCATGGACGCCGGCATCGGTTCTGCCCGCGCCGTGGATCTCCACCGGCTCTCCTGCGATCCTGGACAACAGCGTTTCGAGCTTGCCCTGAATCGTGTTGTCCGTATTTCCCTGCTTCTGCCAGCCGTTATAGCGCGTGCCATCGTACTGCAGGATCATTTTATAATTCATCTTTTTCTTCCTTCCTCTGTCCTGTTCTTCCTCTTCCTTTCAAATCATTTTTCTCCAGAAATGGGCTTTTCAGAACCATTTTCTTCTTTCCAAAGTGGCAGCTTATCCTTCGGCATCCATGCTTTTCTCAATCAAAAAGCTTCGCAGCGCAGGACTTCGCGCCAGATTTGCTTCAAACAGCACCACTTCTGCTCCGCCCGGAAAGCTGTTCTGTAAAAATTCAGCGGCACGGCGGATCTGCAGTTTCACATCCTTTACTTCCTTCTCCACTTTTTCCTGTTCCAGTTCACATACCGTTTCAAAAAGCTCTTTCATCTGATCTGAATCGGTTTTGCGACATTTTTTAGCGGTCTCCTCGAGTTTTTTTAACTTTTTCAAGACCCGCGCATTCGTTTCTTCCTCGCCCTTTTTCAGCAGTCCCTGCTGTTTGCACACTGCAAATCCCTGCTCTTTCTGTTGTAGCCAGGATGCGTATGTCTCATCTTTTTTCTGCCTGCAAAGCCCGGTAAACTGGCGAAAGCACTCGGAGAGCTCCTTTGCCGTGTGCTCCTGCTTCTGGCAGCCGGATGCCTCTTTCTGAAGTGCCGCATGAAACAGAGACAGCAGTACAGATCGCTCTTCTGCGGAACCATTTGCCGCCATCTTCTGTTTTTCTGCCATGATTTTTCCGGAAAATGCACCGGTCAGAATCTCCTCTACACCGTAATCCTGTCCATATTTTTCGTAAATCCTGTAGTATGAGCTGAATTCCTCCGCCGTCTTTTCTTCCTGCAAATATTGTCCGATCAGTGCTTCGTCGACCGGAAAATGCAGGATTTCATAACTTTTCAGCACTGCCGACAAATCCTCCCAGCCGCGTGCTGTCACAAAACGCTTCTCATCCGCTTCATGCGAAACAGAATAAAAATGGTCACTGTGTGCCATAAGGTACGTTGTCACGGCGCTGTGGATCTGATTTTTCTCTGCATAGGAAAGCCACACGGAAAGCTCGGGAAGCACCTCGATCTTCCGCACACGGTCAAGCGTTGCCACATCAAATTCCCGCACAGATTTATTATATTCCGGCGGATTTCCGGCGGCCACGATCAGCCAGTCATCCGGGATGTGCTGATTGCCGAATTTTTTGTCCTGCAAAAGCTGCAGCATTACCGGAGCGAGGGTCTCGGAGACGCAGTTAATTTCATCGAGAAAGAGGATACCCCGCTTCTTTCCGGTCTGCTCCATGCAGTCATAGATCGAGGCGATGATCTCGCTCATCGTGTATTCCGTTGTATGTACCATTTTCCCTTCGATTCCACGTGTGCAGATCTCCGGAAGGCCCATGGCACTCTGACGCGTATGGTGTGTCATCGTGTAGGCGACAAGCCCCACACCGCACTCTTCTGCGATCTGCTCCATAATTGCCGTTTTTCCGATGCCCGGCGGGCCGATCAGGAGAATGGGACGCTGCTGCCGGAGCGGAACCAGCGGAAAACCAATTTCATCTCTTGCAAAGTATGCGCGCAGGGCTTTTTCAATTGTCTCTTTTGCTTCTTGTATGTTCATATGATCTCTCTTATCTTATGCACTCTTTATGTACTCTCGAAATCTTTCTGTGTTTGATTTTGCGAGATGCTTTTTTGTCAGTTTTGTTCAAAGAGTACATTCTTCTGTCAGCAGTTTTTTTGCCCATTTTGGGACAAGATTCATTTTTTCGGTCTGTCTGACAAAGACGAATGCCGTCTCGTAATCGGGCTTTTGTTCGGGATAAATTCCGTCTCCGTCGGTAAAATAGATCAACGCTTTTAAGTTTCGGAATACATGCTGTTTCCGCAACTCTTCCACTTTCTGAAAGACAGGACGGAAATCGGTTCCGCCTCGGCCCTTGATGATAATTGTTTCACGGTAAGCTTCCCATTCTTTCGGTGAATGGATCATCGTGACATCCTGCACGAAGCTGTCGCACTGGATCAGGCAGACGTTCCATCGGGAAAAGAAGTTTTCTTTTTCTTCAAGAATGCTGCGCGTCTCACCAAGGAACTTTGCTACAATTTCTTTTTTGCACGAACCGGATGTGTCGATCGCGATAACCAGCTCTTCGAGACGGTTTCCCTCGCGCGTCTCCGGCGGCTCGATGAAAGGGAAATTTCCGTAATACATAAGCCCATAATGGTAAGCGACTGGATCGAAGCTGTCGAGATCCAGCTCCATTTCCTCGCGGGTAACGGTAAAGCGTTTCAGGAAGCGCGGTAATCGTACGCTCTTTTTTCGATCCCGGACAGGGTTTCTTTTTTTCCACCACGGTTCTGGCCTCGCAGCAGGCCGCCGGTGCCGTAGTTTTCCGCCAACTTGCGGGAAGCACGTTTCCAGACTGATTGAAAAGACTCGATAAGTTCCGGTTCTTTTCCCGGCACCAGCCATGAAACCGGAGACTGTTTTTCTTTTTCCGGCATCAGCCATGAAACCGGGGGCTGTTCTTTTTTTTCCGGCTCCGGTGTTTCTTTCCCAAACCGGCGGATGCATTCCAGCAGCAGGTGCTGATAGCCTTCCTTGAGGAACGATGAATTTTCGGCACACATGCAGAGTACAAAATCGGAGTTAAAATATATCGTATGACCGTCGGATGTGATGGCTTTTGTCCTGTCGGATGGCTGATGCTGAAAGAAAAGAATCGCTTCACCAAGTTCCGGGTACAACCAGCAGAGGTTTTTGCGGGCTTCTTCGAAAAGCCGGAGCGCCAGCGCTTCTTTTTCTTTTGTGGGCTTTTCTTTTTGAAACGCAGCTTCTGTTTTTCTGCTTTCCGTATTCTCCTGCATCGGATCCTGTGAGCTCCGGTTCAGGAGAATACGGAAAGCCTGCCATTTCTGCTGGTCGGCAGCAAGGTTGAGAAAACGTTTTCGGTCTGCATCGGACAGCCATCCGGTCTGCAGAATACGTTCCAGCTTTGAAAAATCATCCTCACGAATCAGCATTTCGACAGCGGGACGAATGCGTTTCCGCAGGTATGCAGTATATGCGGCTCGCTGTTCTTCCGGAAGATCCTGCGATTCACAAAAGCTGGAAAGTGCAGCCCGGAGGCGCTGCTGTTCGGATGTCGTCGTTCTGAAACTACTCCAGTCATCCATTTTATTCACTCCCTTACTCGCCGCGTTTTCTCACTTGCACTCAATCTTACGCTGCCGCGTAAGCGGCATTCGTCGTTCGTCAATTGAAAATAAATTTTCATTTGACTCACTTGCACTCAATCTTACGCTGCCGCGTAAGCAACATTCGTCGTTCGTCAACTGAAAATAAATTTTCATTTGACTCACTTGCACTCATTATATCGTCATTTTTGAGCATTGACAATGTTGGATCGTGTTATTTTTTTCACACTTTTACCATATTTTTATGATATACTTGATATTATAAAATACGATTGCAGTCGTAAAAGCGCAAAGGAGATCCTTTTTATGAACAAAGAAAACAGAAAAGCTGCCAGGGAACGGCGTGCCAAAGAGCGGGAGCACGAAGCGAAAGTAGCGCATTACAAAAAGATCTGGAGCTGGGCCGGACCAGCTCTGATTGTCGTTGTGATCGTCGGCCTTATTATTGCCAGCGTACTCGATTCCAAACGACTCTCTACCAAAAGTGCCTCGGAGGATACCTCCACAGCCTCATCGACCGCATCCGCCTCATCAGCCTCCACTTCGGCTTCTGCCTCTTTGCAGACCGACACTTCCCTTACCATCGAGGACGGTGATACCGTCAATATCGACTATGTCGGCTCCATTGACGGCGTGGAATTTGAAGGTGGAAACACAAAAGGAAACGGCGCTGATCTTGTGATCGGTTCTCATACTTACATCGATGACTTTGAAGAACAGCTCATCGGTCATCACCCGGGCGACAGCGTAGATGTAACCGTCACTTTCCCGGAAGACTATGGAAAAGACGAACTCAACGGAAAAGAAGCTCTTTTCAAAGTTACCGTCAACGGCATTTATAAATAGAACAGCAAAAAAGACATCCTCCACAGATTTTCCGTCTGCGCCGGATGTCTTTTTCTCATCGTTTTTTGTTAAGTTTTTTCAAAGCCGCGCTGATGTTTTGAAAAAAGTACATCTTTTTATTCCACAATTTTGTAATACGCCCGCGCCGTCAGCACATAGACGATCAGGTAAACCACGGCAAACGCCGCAATCGTAATCGCTGTTGCAGCCAGGAACAGATTGCTGTCCGGGAAATTCAGCATTGCCATGATACGCCTGGTCAATGGAAACGCTACCATTGTATGCACCACGGCCACCGCGAGCGGCAGGAAAAAGACCGTTACCACCTGTGACTGAATCGTCTGACGGATTTCTTTGCGGCTCATGCCGACCTTCTGCATAATCTGGAACCGTTTTCGGTCATCGAAGCCTTCTGAAACCTGCTTGTAATAGATAATCATAACGGCACCCATCAAAAATAGCGCACCGACGAAAACACCTAAAAACAGAAGTGAACCATACAGACTGTAAACCGTATTGCGCTCTTTTTCGCGCACTTCCACCCATCCGTTAAAAGATGACTCCGTCAGTATCGTCTCAATCTCATCTCCAACTGTGATCTGTTCGCCAGCATCCCCGATAAGATCCAGAGCATATTCCAACTGTATCCTTCTGGCTCCTTTCCCTGCACAGCTGCATACGCTTCCTTTGCTTCCTTATTCCGCGTCACCACCGTCATTGTCTCATACACCTGCGTCTTCTCATCCAGAATGTACGATTTCTTATCGGTATTCCATTTTTTTACTTCATACGTCTGATTTCCCAGTTCAATCGTGTCATATCCATAATTTTTCTGTTTTGCCTGAAAAACCAGAGCCTGCCCTGGTTCCAGCTCTACCTGTTCGCCGGTTACCTGATTGTACTCCGACTCTTCCATGATTTTTATCAGTGTGCTCGCCGCAGCATCATCTGACTGTGTTTTTTCTACTTTGTTTCTATCTACAGCAGCAAGCATAACATAGTATCTCTGATCACTTTCATACTTTTTTCTGAGCTGCTTTTCTTCCAGATGCTGATCAATCCCAGTTTTCACTTCCTCTATCATCTTCTGACTGACCGGTTTCACCGTCTTCATAATGCCGCTCACGCCAGTATTTGCTTCGATCGAAATCTGATGTGGAAACCGCGTATAGGTAACCTCCTCAATTCCCGTCCACAAACATGTGCTGATGGAGATAACCAGAAGCACACCCGTTGACAGAATACAGATATTCGCAAGACCGACCGCATTTTGCTTCATGCGGTACAGCATACCTGAAATGCTTGTAAAATGGCGTGTCTGGTAATAATAATTCTTGTTTTTCTTCAGAATTTTCAAAAATGCAATACTTCCAGCAGAAAACAGGCAGTACGTTCCCACCATAACCAAAGCGATTGCATTAAAAAACTTATCAAGTGCGTCCATCGAGGATTGGCAGGTCAGAGCCAGATAATAACCAACACCAAGCAGCATGAATCCAAGAACCGCCGTCAAAAGCTTCGTTTTCGGTTCCCGCTCACCCTGCGCGCCGCCGTGCAGCAGTTCGACCGGCTGTGAGACGTGGATCTGGCGAAGGCTTAAGAGAAAATTGATCACAAAAGTCAGGCCGAACAGCAGCATCGTACTTCCCACGGCTTTTGCGCTGAACGCAAAACCAATTGTTCCGTTCAGTCCGGTCAGCTTCATCAGCACCAGAAACAGCAGGCGGTACAGCAACACACCGAGCAGAATACCGATTCCAAGCGATGCCGCCCACAGATACAGACTCTCAAAAAAAGAGGATCTTCGCCAGATGCTTTTTCTCCATGCCGAGAATCTGGAACAGACCGAACTCTTTTTTCTTCTTTTTGCCAGAAAACTGTTGCTGTAAATCAGAAAAATCACCGCGAACAGGCCAATGATATAGGTTCCCATCCCCATCACTGTCAGGATCGTATCTTTCCGATCATGGAATCAAAGCCACTTCCCTGCGCCAGTGTATCCATGATAAAAAACATCACCACCGTGCCGATGCATGACAGCAGATACGGAAGAATATTCTGACGGTTTTTGCTCAAATTTGTTTTTGCCAGTCTGGCATACAGCAGATTATTCATCCCGTTCACCACCCGTCGCAAGAATTGTCAGCGTATCGGAGATCTTCTGATACATCTCATCGCGCCCTAAAGAACCGCGATACAGCTGGTGGAAGACCTCGCCATCCTTGATGAACAGCACACGCTTCGCCGAGCAGGCCGCCTTCACACTGTGCGTTACCATAACAATCGTCTGGCCCTCCTCGTTGATCTCCCCGAACAGTTTCATGAGGCCATCCGCTGCATGGGAATCGAGCGCGCCGGAAGGCTCATCCGCAAGAACCAGCTCCGGATTGGTAATCAGCGCACGCGCAACGGCTGCACGCTGCTTCTGTCCGCCGGACACCTCATATGGGTATTTATTGAGGATCTGGGTGATGCCGAGTTTTTTCGCAATCGGCTCTGCCCGAAGACTCATCTCCTCGTATTTTTTTCCTTCCAGCACGAGCGGCAAATAAATGTTGTCACGCAGGGAAAAGGTATCGAGCAGGTTGAAGTCCTGGAACACGAAACCTAAATTTTCGCGGCGGAATCCGGCAATCTCCTTCTCCTTTAATTCGCCGAGATTCTTTCCATTTAACCGCACCTGTCCGCCGGTTGGCTTGTCGAGTGCTGCGAGCAGGTTCAGAAGCGTCGTTTTTCCGCTTCCCGATTCGCCCATGATTGCAACAAATTCGCCCCGTTCCACTGTAAAATTAACGTCTTTCAACGCTTCCACCCGGTTGCTGCCAAGCGCGTGGTATATGTTTTTTTCAGATGTTCTACTTCCAGAATTGCCATGTCACATTTTCCTTTCTGTCTGAACTGTTTTCTTAATTGACAAGGCTTATTATACCCGTCCGCGCCCTCTTCTGCCTTAGGATCATCTTACAAAAAGACCGGCAACCTTACATTTCTGTAAGATTCCCGGCGAAGCTCTCTATGTACTACAGGGATACGGTATCCAGCCCAAGATACACCTTCGTTCCCACTCCCATCTCCGACTCGATGCGGATGGTATGCGAAAGTTTCTCCATGATCTGGCGGCACAGATACAGTCCGATGCCCGTTGACCGCTTGTCTGCGCGGCCGTTGCAGCCCGTGTAGCCTTTTCGAAATCCGCGGCAGATCCTCCGGCGCAATGCCGATGCCGGTGTCCTCAATCACCAGCGTTTTTGGTGCATCCGGTGACAGATAGATGTGAATGCTTCCACTTTTCGTGTATTTCAGCGCATTTGACAGAATCTGCTCCAGCACAAAGACGAGCCATTTTTCATCTGTCAGCACCTCGCAGTGCACCGGCTCGTAGGAAAGGATAATCTTCCGGCGGATAAAAAGCGGAGCATATTTCCGCACAGCCTGGCGGATCAGCGCATCCAAATCGTACCTTGCAAAGACAAGATCCGATGTCATTTTTTCCATGCGCAGGTACTGCAGCGCCATCTGCACATACTGCTCCGTCTGGAAAAGTTCGCTCTGCATTTCACGCGAAAACGGCGTATCCTCCTCCTGCAGAAGCAGCCGCATCGCCGCAATCGGCGTTTTGATCTGATGGGTCCACATCGTGTAATACTCCATCATATCGCGGTATTTCTGCTCCATCTTAATCTGTTCTTCCTGAAACTGCCGCTCATAGGATGCGATGATCTGCTGGTAATCCCGCGCCAGAAGCCCGTCCGCCTCCGGAAGCGCTTCTGTTTTGCCCTGCGGTTCGGCGGCAAGGAGTGCTAAGACCAGATGATGTTTCCGGTACTTCCCATAATGAAAGCAAAAACCTGTGGCTCCGACAGCAGCCATCAGCACGATCATATAAACGGTGACATCCTGCGGCACATTGCGCAGAAAACAGAGGAGTGAAAATACTCCTATAAAAGCGGCAATCCGCACGGCCGATGCAAGATGCTCTTTCAAATACCAGTTAAGAAGCATAAACTCCTGCCGGATTCCCTCTTTCTGTTGTTCCATCCTCTTTCTCCTGTTCTGCTTCCGTCATGCGATCAGGTAGCCGACACCCTTTTTCGTCTGGATAAAGTCTGTAAGTCCTGCCTCCTCCAGTTTTTTCCGCAAGCGCGTGACGTTGACGGTCAACGTGTTGTCATCTATAAAGCTGTCCGACTCCCACAGATGCATCATCAGCATATCGCGGCTGACGGCTTTTCCTTTATTTTCGAGAAGGGACTGCAGAATGCGCCACTCATTTTTTGTCAGCTCAATTCGCTTTCCCCGGTAATTCAGCACACCACTTCCCGTATCGAGCATGGCACCGCGGTGCTCGAGGAAATTCGTTTCTCCGGCAAATTCGTAGGTGCGACGGAGCATCGCCTGGACTTTGGCGGTCAGGACACTTAAATCAAACGGCTTCGCGATAAAGTCATCGCCGCCCATATTAACGGCCATAATGATGTTCATGTTGTCCGATGCAGAAGAAAGAAAAATTACCGGCACTTTAGAGACCTTTCGAATCTCCTGGCACCAGTGAAATCCGTTAAAAAAGGGAAGATGAATGTCCATCAGCACTAATTGCGGATTTTTCACGGCAAATTCGGCGAGAACGCCGGAAAAATCCTGTACGCAGAACGCATCCATGCCCCAGGAAACCAGGCTCTGCTGCACGGCGCGGGCGATGACTTCATCATCTTCTACAATCATAATTCGATACATGGCTGTTCCTCTGTTGTCTCTAGCAAAGCGGATATTCACAATCCGCTTCGCTACTTGCTTGATTCGGTTAAAAATATGGACTCCGGGCGGGTGTTTTCAACGCACAGCCGCTCCCAGAGCCGTTTTCGCAGATGATTATACTCTTACAATATAATCTGCTTTTCTTTCTTTTGCCTCCGGGTACTCACAGTCGCGATAGCCGAGGATGCAGTGGCCGATGCCAACATAATTTTCGGAAAGTCCCCACTCTTTTAAGAGGGCTTTTCCCTCCGGCTCGCGAACTCTTCTTTTGCACGATGGATCCAGCAGGAATCCACACCAACGGCATGTGCTGCCAGCATCAGATTTCCCATGACAAGAGAGCCGTCCTCCACATAAGTTCCGCGCTCCGGGTCAGCAAGCACGATCAGAACGGTCGGAGCGCCGTAGAACGGATCGGATGTTGTACCCATAACAGCCGCATTCATTTTCGAAAGCTTTGCAATCAGCTCCGGTTTCTGTACCACAACAATCACCGGCGACTGTTTTCCCATGCCGGTTGCCGCATACGTTCCGGCCTCCAGAATTGCATCGAGCTGCTCATCGGTAATCTGCTCCGCTTTGTATTTGCGGATGCTTCTTCTTGTTTTGATTGCATTTAATACTTCATTGTTCATGGTAAAAATCCTCCTGTTCTTTTTCTATTTTTATCGCAAACGCCGCAGCCTTGTATACCGGACGCATTGCCTGCCTACATCTGTTTCCGCACAATTCGATACTCATCGCCGAGCTGGTAGTACGGACAGTCGTAAAATTTATCCTGCAGAAAACGTGCCATCTCATCCTCATCGAGATCGACCTCGCAGGTGTAGCACTCATACTCCTCATCATACACAAAATTGCCGCACGACTCACAGCTTGTGGCCATCTGGCGGGAGTGCTTTTTCTTTTGTGTGTGGGGTGTTGGTTCTATCATATGGCAATTCCTCCCATTTCTTACACTTCGCTTTTCCGTTTCGGCGCTTCCGGAAGAGGAAGAATTTCTATTTTTCATCCACCACCTGGAATATATAGAATTTCAGGTAATAGGACTCATCCGCCGCCCACAAAATTGGATGATCCGGGGCCTGGGTGCGGTATTCTACCTGACGAAGGCGTTTGTGGACGTTGTGAGCCGCCTGGTTGATGGTTTTCGTGAAGAGTTCGTAGTCCATAAAGTGGGAACACGAACAGGTGCACAGATAGCCACCGTCTTTGACCAGTTTCATGCCGCGCAGATTGATTTCACGATATCCCTTGATTGCGTTTTTGATGGAGTTTCTTGATTTTGTGAAGGCCGGCGGGTCAAGGATAACGACGTCGAATTTTTCTCCCTCTTTTTCAAGACGCGGCAACAGTTCAAAGACATCCTCGCACACGAAAGATGCTACGTTTTCCAGACCATTTAAGGATGCGTTTTTCCGTGCCTGCTCTACGCCGAGCTCTGATGCATCAACGCCGATAACTTCCTTTGCTCCTGCATATGCCGCATTCAGTGCAAAACGATCCGGTATGGGTAAAGC
>ENA-OQIR01000034-OQIR01000034.1-human-gut-metagenome-genome-assembly--contig:-NODE-34-length-55002-cov-4.228574_pt1 | contig 55002 bp, 60 predicted proteins | sample MGYA00242580_ERZ504745 | MGnify/ENA primary metagenome ERZ504745 (study PRJEB26092, sample SAMD00036214) | human gut metagenome | host: Homo sapiens | study: EMG produced TPA metagenomics assembly of...
CAAATCTTTCTTCATCATTTCTTTATCAATTAACAATTTCCACAATTTCTTGTAACTAACTGCCATTTTTTCACCTCAATCTTATTTGCTTGAAATATCTGTTCACATGGTATTTATCATCATATCACAAAAATGCGTTTCAAACAATCTGGTCTATCAAAATCATAATTCAATTCTGAAATATCGCATTTAAAATCACAAGAAACACATCTTAACAAGACAAGCTGAAAGTACAAATGCCACTATATATCCGATTCCACAGAAAAATTTTATCTCGTTTATTTTCTCTGATTGCAATTTTATTCTTTTTTCAGTTTTTGCACTTCCTTCTCAGCTATCTTTCTATTCTGTTCCGCCTGATACTTTAATGACTGTAATTGTTTTTCTGCTTCTTTTTGTTTTCTATATGCCTCATCAACAGCTTGCACAGATGATTTATTAACCTGTATCTGCAATTTAGCGTTCTGGTCCCGAACGTCTTTTATTTCTTCTTCGAGCTGCTCTTGCTCGCTCCTGCTCTTCAATCCGTTTCTGTTCCTCAAATCGTCGTTGCTCTTCTGAAGCGATTGATTCAGCTTCTGCGTTCCGGACAGTTCGGTTGTCAAATGATGAATTTCGTCGTTTAACTTCCGAATTTCGTCTTGCATTTCGTGATTCTCGAAGAATAGCTTCTGTTTTTCCATTTTCAGCTTGTGTGTCCTTTCCTGAAATTTCTGGATAAACTCGTTCATCTTCTGATTTCTCGCCTGTAACTCGTCTCTCTCTTCCGTCACTAACTCCAGTGACGCCGCCTGCTCCTTCGCAAGTTGCTTCCACTTGTCGGTAATATCCGGCAAGCTCTTCATCTGCTCCGTTTGTTCGTTCTGCTTCGGCTCGCACCCTTTCGTAATTTCTATCAAATTCATTTTCTAAGTCCTCCTTACTGATATCCAGATGAAATGTTTTTGACAGATTGCTGTCTCGCACTTTCTTTCCATCCTGATTCTGAAATGTGATGTGCTTCCGTTTCTCTGTCCAGTTTACATTCCATCCAAACTGTTTCATTTTTTCTATAAACTTTTCTTTACTGATACAATTTTCCAGTGCTTTTAACACTGCCATTGCACAATCTGCTACAAAACTGTCCTTTACCTGCTGTCGAAACAGATTATATTTATCTTTGCTCCATGCAATGACTTCCCCTTTTTCAATCTGACTTTCATCAAAGTGCTTTCCTTTTTCGGCTACTGTCAGTCCACGTTCTCGGCACATCTGATTGATAAGCTGTTTCATACGTTCCAGATCCTTTTTGGTGTTATGCAGTTTTCTTCCATCTTCATAACTCACAGAATTTGTAACCAGATGACAGTGGATATGATCTTTATCCTTATGCACAGCCACTAAGGTCTGGAATCCACTGAACCAATTTTCTGCAAACTCTTTTCCAAATTCTAATGCCTGCTCCGGAGTAATCTGCTCGTCCTTATGCCAGGAAATAATGTTGTGAGCGTACATTCTCCCAGAATCTTTATCCCACATCTTCTTTTCTTCTAAAAAGGTTCTATACACCAGATCATATTTAATCTCATCACGGCAGTACGGACCTGTTACATAAGTAAGCAGTTCACTTGTCTTGTCCTGTCGCAAAACATATTCGATGCAGTTTCTCATTGCTCCATGTGTATTTGTCCGCTTATTAATCGTCTTATTAATAGCCATATCTTTTCACTCTCCTTCCGGTACTTAAGAATATTTTTATTGAGGAAATACAGCGTACTGTCATTTGGAACTTCTCCATCTGTATGCAGCTTTCTTGCAATCTGATTGATATTTGTAGTAGCTCCCCGTAGCTGACTGAGAATATCTGCAAACATCTGGTTCAATCTTTTTAGTTCTTCCACTTCCTCTGTAGAAGCTATCTTCAAATCTGCGATTGCTTTTATTACAACTTCTTGCTGTGTTCTTCCGGATTCCTTTACTTTGCTTTGAAGCAGCTCATATTCCTCTTTATTCATCCGTATAGTTACTGTATGATTTCGTTTTCTCATAGGCTTTTGTCTCCTTTCTTTGCCTGATTTTTCATTCTTTATTAACAGACACAGCGTTTTGGTGTATATTGGCAAGAGATTTATAAGAGAGTGCAACGCTCTCTTATACAGGTGCAGGACAGAGTCCTAGTCAATCAGTAAGTGTTCCGTAGGAATGTCCGGTGGACATTTCGCAGGAATACTTACGCCATTGACGTGCCGGGGTTCCAAGGGGCAGAGCCCTCTGGCAAGTTTAGGAACAGCCCAAAGGCTGGCTCCGGTGCAGAGTGGCTTGCCACTTTGCGAAACTTGCCTGTCATCTCCCCACTACTGAAGCAACACTAGCCAAGCAACATTTTCCCCACTGCATTATCAAATCTAAATGGAGATGACAGTGGTTTTGTGGTGCAGGGACAGACTGTGGAAGAAATAGAAAAGCTCCCATTTCGATAGATTTTCTCTTTCTGAAACAGACTGTTCATGCATCACTCCGATGCGAAGTATCGGACAATCATGTGCCGTATCCGGCACTCTATTCTTTTCTTCGCCTTGCTTGTTCAATCCACCCATCTGCCAACGCTTTTCTGTTATATTTTCCTGTTATTTCTGTCTTTCTTTTTCTGGATCTCTTTCCATTTCTGCTAAAAGACATAAAAATAGCAGTCATAAACATTTCTCCAATTTATAATGTCTGAAATGTCACCACTGCCATTATCTTTTTCTGCTATTCTGTTTTTGTAAAGCTAGTCCTTACTGTCAGTCTGTTTTCCTGTTACTGCTATTCCATAACCATCTAAAACTGTCCGCAAAATCCAATGCTGCATCCATATCAGCTTCTTTTTCCCAATCCAGATTATCCTCCATAATCTCTCCATCCGTTTTCTCCATTGTCAGTGTTCTGTCCGGCAGATCACTTTCTCCTACCAATTCTTTTACAAACGGTACAAGCATTTCCATCAGATTCTTCGCTATAGCCATCGGGACGGATTCTTTCACTCCATCCCTGACAGCTGTTTCCACTCTTTCCAGAAAAGCATCTTCCTTTTCTCTGGTTTCCAGATACGGATCTGCTTCATTCCTGTACTCTCTGGAAAAATAATCATTCAACGCCACTACAACTGCTCTGGTGTACGATTTATATTTCTCCCTGTCCATTGTCTGCAAATATTCCCATGCCTTTCTGTCTTGTTCATCACAAAGATTCAAACGGATATTTGTATTGATGATTTTCCGTTCTTTTCTCATACAAGCATCCCTCCGTTTCTCTGGATTTTCCTTACGGTCATTGCTTCATAACCTTTCGCTGTGGCACAGATGTCCCGTACAATCGTTACCCGGCTCTTGTCATATTCTCCAAAATTCTGAATCATACAGCCGCCACCGCCGACCACATACAGACGCATCAGTCTGGATTATATTCCGTTCCCTCAGCTTATGGAAGATTTCTTTCGTATAATCCCCGGCTGCTTTGCGAATGACTGAAAGATATTTTTCACCAATGTCTGCTGTCCCGGTACGGATCACCTGCTCAATCACCAACTCGTCCACCACCGTTCCCAGTTCTTTCAGCAGGGATTCCCTGACAGCAAGCACACACTGGTGTGTTCCATATTTCTCTGTAAAACATTTCTTCTCTAATGGACGTGAATTATTGATATACATGATATTCATAGTTCCATTTCCAATATCTGCCAGCATATTGATGCCTTTAAAATCCTGTAAGCGGTAAAAGGCTGCTGCAAATCCCTGTGGGTAAATGTCTGCTCCTGCAAACTCCACATGATATTCTTTATTGCGGAATGTAAAATCTACACATTCATTCTGGAGAAGATATTTCTGGAAATCTTCTTTCTGTGTAGCTACCCAGGTAAGGGGAAGTCCGGCTGCAATGTGTACCTTTGCCCGGTTCATTCCTTTCCCATCCAGTTCCCTTGCGATAGCCGCCAACGTCAGCACATAATAATCCTCGTCCTGTGTTTTCTCTGCACAGAACTCCTTGTGTTCCTCTCCGATCTGGTAATACATGCCATTGTAAACAAGAAGATTATTCTGAAAGATTGGCTCCTTATCATATCTGGCTACACCGGATGGAAAGCATCTGGTGGCTGTTTTCATGTTTCCATACCCATGATCAATCCCGATCACCATAACTATCTCATTATTGTTGTTTTTCATCATTCTCATAATCATACCTCATACTTTCTTAACTTTTATTTTTGGCTTTCTCCCAAATTCGGGAAAAACTTATATTTGTATCAGCTAAAATGTTGATACATAAAAGGGCAGTCAGTGTAAAAAAAGCAAAATTTTATGTACTCTGGCAGCTATCTTTATTATTTCTCCTGCTCCGGTAACATTTCTTTTTGCTTATTTTGCCCTAAATGCCCTTAATTCCCTGATTCATATTTAATTGTAACTGTTTATAATCTGTATCTGTTTCTTCAAAAGGTATTCTTTCTTCTGGATCTACAGGACAAAAATCTTCTTCCTTAACTGCAATATCCTGATAATAGAACTCACCATTGTACTGCTTCAGAAGGAAACCTTTATCCGTCATATTCCTGAAAAAATTGGATTTACCATGCCCCTGTCTGCCATTCTCTTTGCAGTATTCCTCATACATATGGAACACTTCACTTCGTTTCAGACGTTTTCCTTTGGCACGCACCAATGACTCATCAATAAAAGCACAGATACTGTCAGACGACCGTTGTACCTCTCTTACACATTCTTTGCTGTGCTCGCTCTCCGTAAACTTTCCCTGTTCATACAGTTTTTTCAGTGCAATCATCGCCATATGAATTGCATAATCGGATTCTGCCTGTACCTTTTCCTTTAAGTGCAGATCTTTTTCACCGCTTTTTACTACCCGGTTCATATCAAGGATCAATAATCTACGGTAAAAAGCATCTGACTTATCCTCAAGATTCTGGGGCATTTCATTGGTAGAAAAAAGTAGCTTTGCATAAGAGTGGAAATGAATCGCATCCTGTCCCTTTTTTTCGTAGATCAGTGTATCTTCACCAACAGCTTTCTTTAATACATCTGTGTTTTCCATTGCCTTACATGGAATATCCGCACAGGCATTTAACAGCTTTCCGTACATTCCAGTCGCATAGAATCGTTTGTTCAGATCTTGTAGAGAAATACTGGACATATTGGTGATTCCAACTACATGCTGGATCAGTGATACTGCCACTGACTTTCCGGTTCCACCATTTCCTTTCAGTGTAAGGAATTTCTGAAACTGCGTGTCCTGTGTCATGCAATAGCCAAAATACTCCCAGAATGTCTGCTGTTCTTCTTTGTTAGGAAGAGACGATGCCAGATACTTTTTAATATTTTCTCCACCTTGTAACACCTGCTCACAATCCTCTGGATAATAGGGAAATGGAATCTGATTGATTGTCAGATAATCCGGATTGTGTTCCAGCATTTCACCCGTAACCGGATCATAATATCCATTTTTGAAATTAATCCACCGCACAGGCTGTTTATTTAGTTCATATGCCTCTCGGTGAACTTTTGGCTGTGTGATCAGTAGATTATAGATTCTTTTGATCACTCCACTCTGTACCTGATCTCGATAGATCAGCTTCTGGATACGGTATTTCATTCTTACCCCATCATGGTCTTCCAGGAAAACGCCGTGTTCATAATAATAAGGTGTGATTCCCACCACAAAAAACTGAACATTTTCCACCAGGTAATCTACAATCTCCATGTCCCGAACACCTTTCACATTTCCTTTTGCATCAAATAAGTGAAACCGGCTCAGTTCCGGTTCTTCTTTTGGATCTCGCTCAAACCGAAGAATATACTGTTCCAGTAATATCTCAACTTCTTTCTGATTATCCAGTTTGCCAAGATACTCTTTCTCTTTGAACAACTGCCAGCCTGCTTTTCCATCAAGACCAACGTCTTTGAAAAATGTCTGTAACTTATCATTCATCCACTTCACCGTACAGGCAGTCACATAATGATAGGCACTCTGACAGCTTCCAGTAAACTGAATAGATCTCATTTCCTCTATAAATGAATCTGCACTGAAATAATATCCGTCATCTTCCTGCACCAGACAGATTGCCTGATATCCTGACATTACAATATTCAACGCTATATCCTGATTGTCCACCAGAAAGATATAGGTCTGTGCTGTCCCTTCTGGATTGGTTTCCATATAATGCTTCAAAAACTTCTTGTTCAAACTTATCACTTCCTTTCAGGCAAAGAAAAAGACGCAAGCCATATCTTATGACTCACGCCTTACTTCGCTCACAATATTCTATTTTTATCAGTTACCCGCCAGATTGATTACTGGCATTCCTCATACATAAATCAATTCTTTAAGGATAATCTCTTCCGCAATTGCTCTGTGCTGATTAGCAGCTCTTACCCATGCCATTTGATCTACTTCTTTGTCTGGCAATGGTTCTTTTTCTTCCAACTGCTTCAGGATCACTTCTTCCCGTTCTCTGGCTGCCTTATCTACTTCCAAAAGATGCTCTCCAATGGTGTCCTGCAGAAGCATCACCTGATAGGTTGAATTTCGATGATTCTTCAGATAATCTCTGCGAAGAAAACCATACTTGCCAAGTTGCTCCATCTGCTCACCGGATTTATAGGTGAGATTCGGGATCAGATATCCATTTACATTTGTATACGTTAATTTCATTTTATTAGCACTCTCCATTTCTCATCATTTTTTGACCACAAATTTACGACATTTACGACAAATCTGACACTGCTTTACAATACCAGACAAAATGACTGATGCCCCAGAAAGCCTGTAAAACAGCCACTTTCGGGATACACAAGGCAGGACAAAAATCGACTTCCATTATCAATAGGTGAGTGCTAATTTTTTGTGAAGAATTTGTGAACGCTACGAGCCATGCAAAATAGCAAAAATAACGCCCTGCAAGTTTACTTGCAAGGGCGTCTATTTTTGCTATTTTATAGGGCGACAGCGAGGGAATTTATTCCCTCGCTGTGCATGGCGTAACATTCTCTTTCGCACTCAATTTTCTTGATTTGACCACATTTTTACGACAAATTCTTGGAAAAATATATTCGTCTGATTTTCTTACCACATTTTACGACAACGGCTTATGGTTTATACCACAGCAGGTCAGTTTCCGGCAGATTCATTTTAGACATCTCATTTTCCACGTGAGACTTCTCTGCAATATGATTGTAGACATTCATTGTAATCTGTGCATCTAAATGTTCTTCGCTCCGCTACGGTCGGTGCTAAACGGATGTCCACATTACTCTGTTTTGTTGTATACTATTCTGCTGTAATATTTTATTCTACGATCTTACAGTTATCGTTCTTATGTAATACAAGCTCATACTGTGAGATTTGTGTCATTTTCGACTTATTATCCAGATACTTCACAGACACACTGACCTTGCGGTTATCGCCATCTTTGGTAAAGACAGGGTTTACCAGTTCTGAAAATACATAGTCGCCAGAAACAGGAGCAAGCACTCCGTCTTTGACATAATAGGCAAGTTCCTTTTCCGCAGCTGTCGGATACAGCTTAAAGAATGTTTCCAGGAAAACGGTAGCGTCCTTGACTGTATCAGAGCTGACACGGACATCGGTTTCCTGTGCTTTCGGCTCATGCTTCGATTTCTGTACTGCTGGAGCAAGTGTCGGATTCTGGGTAATGGCCATTGCACCGTCCTTATCCACATGAACGGTCACGCTGGCTGTCATTGGCATTAAGACTGAACATACTCATTAGTTCTCCGAGCTTCATATAGATTCCGGCAAAACACATTATTCCCAGTCAGCTCAATCACCTTTGCATTTTCCAAAACCACTTCATCCAGTTTATCCTCAAATTCCTTATCTTCATCGTACCAGAAAATGATACGACGCTGATAAAACTCAGGCAGAAGTACAGCAAATCTGCGATTTAAATCTTGTATTATTTTGTCTGTATCCATGCTGCATTATCTTCCCTCTGTACTTTCAAATATATGGTACTTATCGCTACACCTGCATAAATTTCTTCTATAATCATGGTTCTCTTTCCTTCTTTATCCAAGATCTGGTTGTTGACAAAAAATAGCTTACCTCATATAATGAGTATAGGTTTATAGTGCATCCGTGATGGTGTCTGTTTACAGATGCTATGTTGCCTGTATTCCAGCTGTCCGGGGTCTCCGTGATGGTGTCTGCTTGCAGATGCTTGAATCACGGGGTCTTTTTTTGTCCATATTCCAGAAAATCATATATCCTAATCATTCTGTGAAGATTACTACGATTCGGACTATCTAAAGAACTTAAAATATTGTTGTTCTCTGTAAATATCGCTTGCAAAATACTTCGATACTGATTTACATCTATTTTTTCTTCTGGCATACACCCAAGCAAACGAATTGCCTTCATTAAATTATCTTTTTCTTGTGTCCATACTTCCCATGCTGTTCTTTCTCCAATTGCAGAACGATTACGTTTAATTGTTGATTCTGTGACAATTTCAGTATATGAATGTGGGGCTTTTTCTTCTGCCAATTCGCTTTTCATATTAGATTTTGAAATATAATACCACACCGGCAATTTCCAGGAATTTTGTTTTGCAAGCTCTGGATAAACAAATTCTAATAATTGCTCGCATGAATATAACGAATCGTGTAAAATAATGTTTCTATACCATTGTTCAGAATTTACTGCTCTTGCTAAACCATATACACCGGTCGTTGTTAAACCAATCGAAAGTGCAAGCATATTTTCATCAATACGACCATCTTCCAATGAAGCGACCTGCATCGTTGGTCCCGGTTGTTGAGTCAACGCAAACGCATAAAGCTCATCCTTAAATCTACGCAATAATTTAACTGGTAAAGCCGCTTTTTTTACAGACAGAGCATCATATAACAGACTAAAATCTGAAAGTGTTATTTTAGTCATTTCCAGCAATTTACTGCGTATAATCATTGAATGAGAAGTTATCTCACTTCCAATGAAATCCGGATTATATTCAACAAAAATAAATCTTTTTTGTAAAGTTTCTATTTTATCCAATGGCAAACATTCCACAACATCGCTAAGAATCGCCTGAATATCTGAATCTGAAATAGAGTAACCTATGAAAATAATCGGATATTCCATAAAAATCGTCATCAATTTTGCGGCAAGATATTTTCCTTTGTCATAAAATTTCTGATAATCTGCTTTGTTAATGACAATGGATTCTGGATTTTGTACAGAACCATGAATTTTATAGATTTCCGCAATTCCTTGCAACTGTGAAAATACTAGTTCGTCCTGTCCCACAAAAGTTTTATAACCATCAAAAATATTCTCGAAAAAGCAATCATAATTTGTTGTAATCACACCGGACAAATTATCTTTTGCAATATTTCTGAGTTTTTCAACTTCATCCGCATAAACAGGATTAACCGTTGACAGTGAAGCAATATATTCACTTATTTCTGCCTTAAAAGGAGAAACCCCAGTGGAAACTGAACTGTATACTTTTTCTGAATCCGAACGTATTCCTTCTTCATTATTAAACCAAGCATCATTAAAATCTTTTTCAATATAGCTTGCAACCAATGGAAGTTTTTCTTCTGTATGTTCCGTCTCGCTAGCTTTGTTTTCATAAAATCTATAAGCAAACGGATCTTTTTTTACCTTCTCAGCAAAATATGTCAATAAGCCAACCCAGTCTGGTAATCCATAATATCTTCTGGTAATACCAGAACCTGCAAACAAAAATGGAGTTGTATTAAATCTTGCAACCACTTCTTGTAGTGTCATATAGTTCTCCTTCCTGTGCTTAAATATTTACATTATTTTAATGCTTTTAAATTTTAGACTCAGCGAGTCCAAAATTATTGATAACCTACCACAACACAGCAATATTTTTTTGTTGCTATCTCAACAAGTCTTTGATATTCCGATGATTTTCTGTTCAATGAATCGCTGCAAATAATCAATGCAGGTTTTATAAACGGAATACTGTCTCCAATTTTTTCTCCATCTGCATCTTCCCTGCTTCTCTCGTAAATCAATCTCCATTCTTCCTCAAAACAATTTCTTTAAGTCTCCAAAATCTATACTCTTATTTTACCCCAACTCTTTCATTCTGCCTACTGTTATTTCATGTTCACATACAATAATGAGGTCGCAATCCATAGGGTTTTCTGAAATGTTTGATGTTAACGTTATTATTTTTCTCTGAGATACCGTTTTAATAAGAACGTACAGAAATATGGAAATGTATAAATCCCTTCTTCTATTCCAACATTGCTGTCTGCAAGTTTTATTCCCCAGTGAATATCTCCATAAGAATCACCGGATATCAATTGCCTCAATGACTTAGACCGGTTCCTGTTCGCCTTCACTTCTACCGGAACCAGCTCGTCTTTTGTCCTTACAAAAAAATCTTCTTCCAAGGTAGCATTTTCTTTTTTATAATAATATAGTCCAAGCCCCTGTTTCACAAACGCCTCTGCTACGAAATTTTCATATAGGGCACCTTTGTATACTCCAAGATTTTTATTCGCCCGAAGATCTTCTTGTGCTTCTTCATCTAATGAAGCAATCAACAATCCTGTATCTGGATAATAGATTTTGAATTTTGAGTCATCATAGTTTCCCTTTAATGGAAGCTCCGGATACTGCAGACAATAACATACAGAAATCACACCTGCATCTTCGAGCCAGGTTATACATCCCATATATTCTCGACTTCTGGCTTTTTTGTCTATTTTACTTAATTGAAATTTTTTATTTTCTTTTGCAAGCTGTACAGGTACGTTCCGATAGACACTTACAATTTTAGTCTGATCCAGACCTTCAGCGTATTTTCTGATATCCTCTTCATAATCCATCTGGATCTGTCTCTGGATTTCCAGAGTATCTGTAAAAAGATTCCTTTCAATATATACTTTTACTACTGCAGGCATACCGCCAAGTACACAATATTCCAAAAACAATTTTTTATAGACTGATAATTCGGTTTCTGAAAATGGAGTTCCTGTCTGCATATGTTTCAGGATATCTTCAATGTGCTTCTCTGAGTATCCTTTCGCCCACAGAAATTCTTCAAAATCCATCGAAAACATTTCATAATCTGTTTTATATCCCACACTGTTACTATGAATTTTTCTGTAATTGATTCCAAGCAAAGAACCACTGCATATGACATCAAATCTTCCATCTATCCTGAATGACTTCAGAGCAGTTGCAATATCCGGAAACTCCTGTAATTCATCAAAAATAATCACAGTGTCACCTGCTATAAATCTTTTTGATGTATCTATCATAGAAATATTTTTTATAATATCTTCAACAGCATATCCGTCACTTAATATTGTTTTATATTTAGGTTCCAGAACAAAATTAATACTCACAATATTACTGTAATTTTGTTCTGCAAAATGATTAATAGATTCCGTTTTTCCAATCTGCCTTGCACCTTTTATAATTAACGGAAGTCTTTCTTCATTTTTTTCCACTCCAGCAGGTACTCATCTATCTTTCTTTTAATACATAGAACCGCCTCCTTTCTTCAAAGCTATCACGTTTTATGAGCCTTTTTCAATCTTTTTTTCACGTTTTATTAGCTTTTATTCATAATATTTTCATGTTTTTATACAAAAAACGACGTGAACCACTTTTCTTGACTACCTTTATTTTTATTTCTATACGTTAAGTCCCCACCACCCACTGCTCATTGCTTTTCGTAATCGCGCAGAGTGCTTATTTGATTCAGTAAAAAATAAATGCAGCCCCTATATCTCTTTTTTCCTGCTTACAGATATAGAGCTGCATTTGCCTTTACATTTATTTGTATGTAGCGTTGCAAAATCGCCATTATAGAATCGACTGTCCTTATACTTATAAAATACTGTATAAAGTTGCAACATAGTAATATTTAAAAATAAGTTGTAATTTTCCGATACTCTGCCGGTGTCATATTCATCTGGCCAGTAAAAACCCGGGTAAAATATTGTAGATTGGGATATCCTACCTGCTCTGCTATCTGAGTAATCTTTAAATTAGAAGAACGTAACAATTTTTTTGCCTCCTCCAAGCGCAGTTCTGCAAGAATTTCAGAAAATTTTCTTCCGGTAGCCTGTTTGATAAAACGACTGATATACGAGGGATTTCTGTTTACATGTTCTGAAACATTTGTCAGACCGATTGGTTGTGAAAAATTATCATTCAGATATTTATAAATTTGCTGGATTAGCTGATTCTGATCATTATTATGCATACTTTGAATATTATCTGCAATATACTCCAGCCAATATTTCATATAGTCTGCTTTTGTCTTTCTTTCCGATTGTACATGAATCTGTTGCTCAAATGATTCCGTAATCTTATTTTTGCTTTCCTTATCCAATGGAATTCCTGAAAGAAATAAAAATATATTGGCACCTATCAACTCCATGATATTGTTAAAATATTTTTCTGTCTCTTTCTCTGTCTCATCGATAATCTTCTGCATCTGTTCGAATATTTTTTTCTTATTACCGGATCGAAGATATCTGATCAGTTCTGTAATTGCTTCTGTAACATCGAAAAAGTCATTTTCCTTATATTCCATCGGTAAATCCTGATATGAAAGCAGCTGCGTACATCCCGTATCTTTTCCGTATTCCAGACATTTCAACACTTCCTTTTTCATCTGTTGAATATCAGACAGATTTTCAGAATAATGGCTGACAGCTATCATACAATCCAGTGGCTGCAACTGGGCCAGTTCTCTTCTGATCAGCTCTAATTTACTGCAGAATTTCCACAGTGTCTTTTCTTCTGTTGGCCAGATCATATAAAAGATACCACCATGTTCCAGTGCCAGTATCTCTTTAAATTTTTTCAGAAAAATTCATGGATTATATAACTGTAATAGCTCTCTTCTTCCAAAGGCATACGATTCCTGTCATATGTAACAGCCACCACTCTATATCCGTTTATTGCAATCCGCAGCTTCTGCTTTTGCAGTTCCATCTGTTTTTCTGAAAAAATTACAGGTTGAAAAAAGAGTTTTTCCACAAATTGTTGTCTGATCAGCTCCTGATTTTTAACAAAATAATCCTGGAAAATCTGATACATTTCCGTATGTTTTTGTTCTGCATGAAATGCACTAATCGCTCGATTTAAGCACTTGATTGCTTCCTGTTCATCTACGGGCTTTAAAAGATAGTCAAAAACTTTATACTCTATTCCATATCTGGCATATTCAAACTCTGCATATCCAGTCAGAAAAACAATTTTTGCTCCATAATCCATTTGATCGATCTGCTTTGCCAGATCGATTCCAGTGATGCCCGGCATACGAATATCTGTCAAAATAACCCCAGGTTTTCCTGTTCAATATAATCCAATGCCGTCTGTGCATCTGTAAAAGCACAAACCGTATGCATACCCCGTAGTCCCGTTTCCATGATCCTTTTTAATTTGTCTGATATCAATGGTTCATCATCTATAATTACCACTTTCATATCCTTTTTCCCCCTTTGTTTTGGGAATACAGATGGTTACTGCTGTCCCAGATGGCTTTACATGTTCCACAGTCAAACCATATTCTTTTCCATACAGTAGCAAAAGTCTTTGCTGAATGTTAAAGATACCAATGTGTTCCTTCTCTTTCAGTATTCCATTTTCTCTTATTTCTTCCAGCTGTCTGATAATAGTTTCCGGCATCCCATTTCCATTATCTTTTACAGTAATATAAATTGCATCTTCCGTTTCCTTCCCGGTTACTGCTATCATTCCTGTTTCTTTCAATTCTGAAACCCCATGGACAATTGCATTTTCCAAAAGCGGCTGTATCATCAGCTTCGGAATGTAATATTCATATAATTGTTCCGGTATTTCTACCAGACAGATAATATGTTCCTGAAAGCGCATTTTCTGAATATACAAATATTGATTTACATACTTTAATTCTTCTTCAATCTTTAAAAACTGTGCCCCTTTAATAGACATTCTCATAATGCTTCCAAGAGATGTTACCGTCTTTTTAACTTCCGTAGTCTTACCCATATCAGCAAGACTATTAATACAGTCTAATGTATTATATAGAAAGTGTGGGTTAATCTGAGCCTGAAGAGATTCAATCTGGGCATCTTTCATTAACAACTGCTGTTTATATACCTGCTGAATCAGCAAGTCAATTCTTTCCAACATCGCATTATAAACATTTGCCAGTTCTCTAAATTCATCATTGGAATCAACCTCAACATACGCATTGGAATTTATCTCTGTAGTCTGACGTAATTTTACAATAAATTTCTGAATCTGTTCTGCAATTTTAGCCGCCGTTATGAATAATGCAATTGCAATAATTGAAATTGCAGCCAAAATCATCACCATCTCTTTGAAAAAAATTTTATATACACTCTTAAAAAGCAGATTTTTATCCAAAATTCCTACAAGACTACACCCATCATATTGAAGATATATCTGATAATTTTATAATTTCCGGATGGTTCTTTCAAAATAGTTTTACATTTATCATTAGATAAATTTGAACCATTAACCAGAATATTATTTTCTGAATCCAATATGAGAATAGCGTTCACATCTCTATCCTCTCCTGTCTGTATGATTTTTTCCATACCCGTTTTGTCAATATCCATCATCAGAAATCCGATTTTTTCATCACTTTTTTCTATTTGGGGAACGTAGATATTTCTTGCAAAAGTAATCATATTTTTCCTCACGGGATTTATACGAAGCACCGGCTTTCCATGCTTTTCTTCTGCTGCTTCTTTCAGTATTTCTGCAAAATCATTTGTCTGTTCTATTGTATTATAATAAATTGCATTATTAATATATAATTCGTTAAACTTATTATAAATACACACATTCATTAACGCATCCTGATTATTTGTAATAAGAGATCCTATCTGATAAGAAATCATATCAGTCAGTTTTTCCTGCTCTTCAACACTTAATACACTTTGACGAGTATTTAAATATTCCTGCACTTCATCTGTATAATATAAAAATTTTATGGTAGCCTGATTATAATTATCTAATAATGTATTAACCAGCTTCTTTTTTTCCATAAAATTTTGTTCTGTCTGATCATATACCATCTGCTTCATCTGATCAAACATAATAACTGTAGTACTATAAAAATTAAAAAATATCCTAAAACAACAAATGGGAGACAGGAAATAAGTAATTTATTTCGAATCGTTAATTTTCCATAAAACTTATATAATCGTCCTTTTTTTTCCTTCATCTCTTTTTAGTACCTCTCTTACAAACAGGAATCCCCGGTATAGCGCATATATCATGCGTCTATACCGGAGATTGATTCAGCAGATTCTATCTTCTGTATATAACACAGAAGCTAAAGCTTTTTGGTAAAAATACACTTCGCTCTTTGTCATACCACACTCTTCTTTTTCTCCAAGCAAATGCTTTTCTAATATTTCCTGAATACAGGCAATCTGGTCATCTATATAGATGCTTCCGATTGGTCGAAGATAATGACCCGGAAAAATAAGTTCATATGAATTTCTTAATTGAGCTAATTTTTTCAATGATTCCAGATATGTACTCATTGTATCAGAAAACGTATCAAACATCAATACTGGCGTACTTACAACAGTATCTCCGGAAAATAGTAATCTGTATTTTCTGTCTAATAAACAAATTCCATCTTTAGTATGTCCTGGTGTATCCAAAACCTCCAAATCTCTATTTCCAAGATGGAAAACAAATCCTTCTTCTATTCCTTTCATCTCAAAGTCACCTATAATTGATGCATCAAATTCCAGGCTTGCTTCATAATTGTATTCTGGACGGGCTTCCTGTGAACGGAAAAATTCCTTACGTGACTGCAGATTATTCTGTTCCTGAATAACCGGAATTGCTTTTTTATGTGCATAAACCATTGAAAAGCACCCATTTCCACCCACATGATCATAATGATGATGCGTATTTACTACATCATAAGGCAGATGAGTCATTGTTTCTACTACTGACCGTATATTTCCTATTCCAATACCAGTATCAATCAATAGGGCTCTTTCCGTTGCAATAATCAAATACATAATATCTATACCAAACTCATCAATTGCCCATACATCCCTTGATACCTGCTGAAGTGTAAAACCGTTTATCTTTTTTATGTTCATATTATCTTCATAAAATGTACTCATCTTTACTTCTCCTGTCTTTTTTATTTTACTGCACCCGCTGTTAAACCGCTTGTAATATGTTTCTGTCCTACAATATAAATAATTATAATTGGTATCATACTTACAACTAATCCTGCAATCAAAAGATTCCATTGAGCATTAGTAGAAGATTTAAACATATATAAATTGACTGTAATTGTACGAAGGTTCACATCGCTGATCATAATACTTGGAAGTAACAGATCATTCCATGTCCAAAGGAAAAACAAAATGCCAATTGTCACTGTTGTGGATTTTACCAGTGGCAAAATAATCTGCACCATTGTTCTGAAAGGTCCCGCACCATCAATTGCAGCAGCTTCTTCCAACTCTCTTGGCACACTCTTCAGAAAACCAACATATGTCATAACACCAAATGATGTATAAAACCCACTATAAAATATAATCAGTCCTAAATGCGTGTTAGTCAGTCCCAGTTTTGTAGATAACATAGAAATTGCAATCATAACTGCATGAAATGGAATAATCTGTCCTACTACAAACAATGTGTATAATTTGTCACCTGTTTTTTGAGGAAGATGTGAAATTCCATATGCACTCATAAAAGACACGGCACTGGCAACTATGACAGTACATACCGTCACAAGCAACGTATTGCGAAATACTGTCCAAAAGTTCATAATCCGCATTGCTTCAGAAAAATTTTCCAGATATAAACTTTTGGGAAATGAGATAAATGAGGTTAATATATCATTATTCGGTTTAAACGCATTCATGATAATAAGAAAAACCGGAAGTATAAAGATAATTCCAAGGCACAGCCACAAAATGCTTTTTAAAACTACTGTTTTATTCATTCCTTCTTTTTCCACTTTACATCTGTACCTCCCTTTTTCTAGTGATCTTAAGCTGAATCAATGCAATAATACCTACCAGTAAAAACAGTATTATAGATTTTGCAGAGCCATATCCCATTTTAAACGAACCAAATGCATCATTATATATATTCAGTGCAATTGTCTGTGTACTATTTGCCGGACCTCCACCAGTCAGTGATAACGGAATGTCAAATGCTTTGAAAGCTCCTGCAATTGATACAAAGAGATTAATTGTAATTGTCGGCATTAACAATGGCAATTGGATATAAATAATTTTCTTAATTCCTGTACATCCGTCCAGAACAGCTGCTTCCAACACATCTTTTTGTATTGTCTGCAATCCTGTAATGTATAACATCATAAGAAAACCGGTAGACTGCCATGTTGTTACTAAAATAACTGTAAAAGCCGCAGTACCTGCATTTCCAAACCAGCTGATATTAGCCAATGCATCTATATGCAAAATTTTGGCCAGATTTGGAATGGCTCCTGTAAAAATAAAAGACCATACAAAAGAAACCATTACACCACTGATAATATTAGGAATAAAAAACAAAGAACGTATTACGCCTTTACACCGTACATTTGAATCTAAAAAATATGCTATTACAAAGCCGATCAAGTTTGACATTAAAATTGATATTACCGCCAGAATTAAAGTAAATACCACAGAATGAATAAATGTCTCGTCTCCAAGAAGCTTAGTGTAATTTCCCAGACCGACAAAATCTTTATTTCCTTTTATTAAATTCCAATTATAAAAAGACGCCGGAAGTGTTCCTAAAAGCAATGGACCTGCAAGTGCAAGAACGTATAATAACATCGACGGAATCGTAAGGCCAAAATAAAACCATTTATTTTTTTTACAACAATCCAACATAAAATTATTTTCCTTTCTGATAACAAAAGCTTCTGCAACATTTCTGCAGAAGCTTCTGTTACCACTTATACATTTCCCGATTTTACTTTACTCAAGAAGCTCTGAAAATTTCGAATCTAACTGATCTAAAGTAGTGTCCATATCCGTTGTTCCGGCAAAATATCCCTGAATTACCGGTCCAATCATATCGCCAGCGCCTGACTCAAGCTGTGAGTATACCCATGGTCTTGTCTGGTTATTTGACATATAATTTTTATAATCTTCGAAATACTGATATTCTGTTGACATTGTAAAATCCATTGCAGGTGGTGCTGCGCCCATCGAATCAGCACTATAATGCATCCATCCATTTTCATCTGTGTTATCACTCAGATAATTCAGAACCTCACGCACTGCATCCAGATGTGGAGTATTCTGATTTACTGCAATACAAATTCCTACATCTACATCAAGTTTTGCATCTTCCTCATTTTCTGTAAGTGGTACTCCAAACAGACCAACCTGTAAATCCGGATTAATACTTTGTGCATTCAGAAGAGAAAATTCTCCGGTCACAATCATAGCAGCTTCACCTGATGCAAATGCATTAAATCCTGATGTGGAATCTGCATCCATATAATTTCCACCGGAATTTTCTTTCATCATATCTATAAACTCAAATTCAAGTGAAGAGTTATCATTCCTGAAACTTCCTTTTCCTGCATTCATATCTGCAACCCATGACTCATAGTCTCCAACTGCGGCTCCCTGCAGACAGCTAAATAAATGATTCAATGTCCATGCATCTTTATAGGTGGCCGCAAATGGTGTAATACCACTTGCCTGAAGTTTTTCACATACTTCTTTCATTTGTGAGAATGTTTTCGGTACTTCTGTAATTCCGACCTTTTCAAATAACTCCTGATTATAATAAACTCCCAGCATTTCCAGAGCCATTGGATACGCATAAATTTTCCCATCATAGCTACATGCATCTTTTACAGAATCATAAATCTTTGTTACAAATCCTTCCTCACTCAAATCCACAATTCTGTCTGTTGCTGCAAACTGCTGCACCTGTGCATATGGATTCAGGAAAAACATATCCGGAAGATCATTAGATGCCACCTTTGCTCCAAGATATTGGCTATAATCTCCTGATTGCATTTCAACTACAAAATTAATTTTATCCTGGCGCTTATTAAATTCATCTGCACCTTTCTGAAAATTATCTGCTGCTCCAGAAGACCACACCGCTAATTTAACGGTTTCTTTTTCGTCTGAATCCGCTTTTACAACTGTTGCTCCACTAATCATGACTGTCCCCATAGCGACTGTCATCATCAGGCTAATCATCTTTTTCCTCATAAAAACTCCTTTCTTTTACCTGCGTTGTCCTTTTGTTATTTTAGAAGTACTTCTTTTGTTAACAATATAATAACAACCCCTGCTTTCTTTTTCCATACGTCAAATTATGACAAAACATATACATTTTTTTACCTTTCCAAACAGAAAAAGACGCAAGCCATATTTTTATGTCTCACGCCTTTCTGCAAAAAGAAAAAGACGCAAGTCATATTTTTATGACTCACGCCTATCTTGCATTTCATTATTAAATTGAAAACCTTTATTCTTCTTTCCTCTGTTCCAATAGCTCTCTTGCATTTGCAATAGCAAGTGATAACTTCTGTTCTAAAAGTTCTTTTGGAGGCATTTTAGTCATATACTGTCCCACGTGGATGTTTCCATGATCCAATTGCATTAATTCTATGGTTTCCTGCGATTTTTCTGCACATAATATAAGAGCAACCGGACTTTCTTCACCTTCTACTCTTTCATTTTTTCCAACCATCGCAAATACAGTTCGACTTGTCCTTTATCTTGCGGTTCAAATTCTCCAAGCTTTAACTCAACAAGAACCAGCCTTTTCAAACCTCTGTGATAAAACAATAAATCCATATAGTAATCTTTACCATCCAGCACAAAATGCTTCTGCCTTGCCAAAAACGCAAAATCCGATCCCATTTCCAAAATAAATTTTTCTAATTCCGCAAGAATGGCATTTTCCAAATCTTTTTCACTATAAGTATCACGTAAACCAAGAAAATCAAGCATGTATGGATCTCTGTAAAAAAGATCCAGACTCATTTTTCCATCATCCGTAATTCGGCAATCTCATTTTTTATTGTTTCTTCTGGTTTCTTCGATATTGCAGTGCGTTCATAAAGCATAGATTTTTTTCTTTCACGCAATGTCCTCACTGACCAGTTCTCTTGCATACACATTGCAGCATAAAAGTCTCTCTTTAACTCGTCATTTATTGGCAAAATCTCTACAAAATGTGACCAGGTCAATTGTTGCGACAATGTCGCAACTTTTTCGAAGTCAGGAAATTCCTGATAAAATTTAATCATTCTCGAAATTGATGTTTTATCAAATCCAGAACCATACTCCTGTTCCAAACGTTTACTGACTTCTGCAACAACTTTTTTTCCATACTCAGGCTTATTATCTCCGGTGAACTCCGCACTAAGTCTTTTTCCAATTCCCCAGTTAAGTGAGATAATGGCATCGTTCACAACTTTCTTTACATCCGTTTTCTTTTCTCTGATCAATGCATTTATTTCATCGTAAATGTTATCAATATTATTTGCTACTATTATCTCTTTTTCATTATTGATTCCCTTCTATAATTTGAAATGCCAACTTGGCATTTCAAAATCGCACCAACAGGTTATTGTTATATTACCCTATTTTTCTCGTTCTGCCTACTGCAATTTTATATTCTCATACAACAATGAGTCGCATTCCACGACCTCATCACATTCATTTAAACATAAATCAATTCCTTGAGAATAATCTCTTCTGCAATCGCTCTGTGCTGATTGGCAGCTCTTACCCATGCCATCTGATTTTTCTCCTTATCCGGCAATGGATCTTTTTCTTCCAACTGTTTCAGAATAATTTCTTCCCGTTCTCTGGCAGCCTTATCCACTTCCAGCAGATGCTCGCCAATCGTATCCTGCAAAAGTATCACCTGATACGTTGAGTTTCGATGATTCTTCAGATAATCTCTTCGAAGAAAACCATACTTTCCAAGTTGCTCCATCTGCTCACCGGATTTATGGGTGAGATTAGGAATCAGGTATCCATTTACATTTGTATAAGTTATAACAGCGGACATTCGCAATCCACTTCGCTACTTGCTCAGTCTACAATCCCCAATAACCAGTCTCTGGCATTAATACGTCGAATTCCCTCATATTGTTCTTCTGGTTCTTCATCCATTGTTAAGATAATCTTTGGATAATGATCTCGTATCGCCTGTAATGGTCTTAATTCTCTCAAAAGTGTATTTTCATCTCGTACAGTCAGTGCCACCTGGAAATATACCGTTCCCTTTTTATTCTGTGCCACAAAATCCACTTCATATGAATCGATTTTTCCAACATACACATCATATCCTCGACGTAACAATTCCAGATAGACTATATTTTCCAGAACATGTCCTGCATCTGCCTGCCTCGAACCTAAAAGCATATACCTCATTCCAATATCAACTATATAATATTTTTCAAGAGTTTTTAAATATTGTTTTCCCTTTATATTATAACGTTTTGCCTGATATATAATATAGCTCTCGCTAAAAGCCTCCAGATATTTTTCCACCGTTTTTGTATCAATTTTTCGCCCTTCTGAGGTCATCGTATCTGCAATTTTTTTTGATGACAATGGATTTCCTATATTATCAAATACAAATCTTAAGACACTCTTAAGCATCATAGTATCTGTGATTTTTTTCCTGCTTATAATATCCTTTACAACAATCGTATTATAGATTCCTTCCAGATAATCTCTGATCTCATCTGGCTGATTTTTTAATTCCAGTGTAAACGGAAATGAACTATTCTGCAAATACTCAGCATATTTGATTCCTCTGTCATTCATACTGCCAGTACTCTCCATATATTCCTTAAAAGACAACGGCAACATTTCAATCTGAATATATCTTCCTGAAATCATAGTTGCAATCTCACTGGACAACATATATGCATTGGAACCAGTCACATAAATATCTATGTTTTTTTTAATATAAAGACTGTCCAGCACTTTCGGAAAATCTGTTACATTCTGAATTTCATCAAGGAAAATATATGTCATTTTTCCATCAATCAGACGTTCCTTTAAATATTTATATAATTTCCTGTAATCTGTCAGTTCTTCATAATCAAGATCTTCAAAATTAATAGAAATAATCTGTTCTTCCTCAATCCCATGCTCTTTTAAATAATTGCGATAAATTTCCAGAAGCATAGATTTTCCACAACGTCGTACACCTGTAACAATTTTAATCAACTGCTTATCTTTCCAGGCTATCAGTTTTTCTAAATATTCTTTTCTTTCTATAATCATAATAATGCTCCCTTCTTTTTACTAATTATATTCCAAAAGCGATAAAAAAATCAATAGTTTTTGGATTACAATCCCAAAAATATTATTTTTTGTGTTTTTGTAGGAACAAAAGTTTTGTATTTAAACAAAAATCAACTCCACCCTCTATCTTTCATCCCCAAACGTTTGTCCAAATTCTTATTCCATTACAGTGTTTTTATGATACGCTTGTTTTATGCAGCATATTACTATTATGTATTTATCAGGGAGGGTTTTACTATGCAGATTAAATTACAATCTGACAATTATCATGTACTTTTAAACACACTTGGTGCCGAATTAAATTCCTATTCCAATCCATCCGGGAATGAATACGTATGGAATTCTGATCCCGCTTACTGGCTTCGATCTTCTCCGCTTCTTTTTCCGACTGTGGGAAATGTCCGCAACGGAGAAACTGTTATCAAGGATCATATATACCAGATGCCCAAGCATGGTTTTTGTAAAGAATCTGAATTTGAAGTAACAGAACAGACTGAAGATTCCGTCACTTTTTTACTTAAAGCAAATGAAGAAACATTAAAACATTATCCTTATGATTTCGAACTTTACCTGTCATATCATCTGAATGGCAGTACCCTGTCTATGGACTATAGAGTAATAAACAAAGATTCCGACCTTATGTATTATCACATTGGTGCACATCCCGGTTTCATGTGTCCGGTCAATAATGGAGAAAATATTGAAAATTGTATTTTAAGATTTGAAAAAGAAGAGAATTTTATTTCTTATGAATATGATATAAAGAATCTGGAATTTAATTTTGATCACAAAGTATCCCAGAAAGCAGAAGGCAACACACTTCCTCTCACAATTTCCATGTTTGATCAGGATGCTGTTTTCTTTGAACACACGAATTCACACCATGTTTCTTTCGTAAATGCAGTTACAGGAAAAGGTGTTTCCGTATATTATCCTGATTTTGAATCCCTTGCGATCTGGACACCGGCCGGAGGAAAGGCTCCGTTTCTCTGTCTGGAGCCATGGAACGGTTCCGGCATTTTTCATCAGGATGATGATATTTTTGCGCATAAGCATGGGATCCTCACACTGGAATCCGGAAAAGAAAAAGCATATCATCTTGAGATTTCTCTGATAGAATAATCTTTTATTTTTCAGTTTTCAGATTCCACATGACCTGTATTGCACCATCCATCACATGGAATTTTTTAAAATAGGCTTCCTCCTTTGGGATCCACATATTCTGAAATTGTTTTGCCTTTTCCGGGCCATTGCGCTTTTTTATATTTTCCATCTGATCTTTGGGAGAAATATTTAAAAATACACGAAGTTGATAAGGGTTCTTAAAATATGGATGCATACTGTAAGAACCCTCTATAATATTGAGTTTTTTATAAGGAACAGGATATCCCTCCAGCAGATTCCATTTCCGGCAGCTGAACGGCTGATAAAAAACAGTCTGCTTCTGAAAGATTGGTCTTAATACCGTTTCCTCAAACCGCTCATAATCCACATTTCCTCCTGTTTCTTTCAGACGCTGTGGCGTACGCTGTTCCATGCGCAGAAAAAAGTCATCCATTCTGAACAGATTACAGTCGAATACCTGCTCCAGATATTCTCCCAATGTAGTTTTCCCACTTCCACACCTGCCATCAATTGCAACGATCAGAGGCTCATCCAGTCCTTCCTTCTCTTTCTGCAATTTTCTGATTGCCTGAACTACCGGTTCAAATCTTTCTTTGCAGCATGCCTTTAATTCCATTCTACTGTTCCTTCCATATTATACAAACGTTCTACCAGGGACGGGATCAGAACAAGCTGAATCAGAATTCCCGGCAACGCATTTATAAATCCTCCCATCAGAAACAGTTCCCAGGTAAAGATCCCTCCTGTAAATGCATATACTGCTGCTGAAACCAGTCCCCATACGATCCGTCCACACAGCATTGCTGCTATGAGTGAAATATACAGGGATTTTATATCTTTTTTCATTTTTTCTGATAAAATTCCTGCCACCAGCCCATAAGTGGCAAGTTCAAACGCCATACAGAAGGCATTCGGAAAAATTGCCGGCATTCCGAACACCACTCCTCTTAAAAGAGGTGTAATAATCCCAATAAGTAAACCATATGGCCATCCGCAGATATATCCACATAATAACACCGGTATGTGCATCGGGCAAAGCATTTTCCCTACTGCCGGTATCTGCATTGTGATAAATGGAAGGATCAGTCCGATCGCAAGAAACAATGCTGCTAAAATTCTTTTTCTTAAAACTGTATTTTCTTTCATATCCCAAATTCTCTCTTTCAGTATAAAAATGCCAGTGATATAACAAAACATCCCTGTCAGAAACACAAAACAGCTCTGGACAGGGATGCTTATATTATAAATACTATACCCTACTAATTAATGATACTACATCAACAGCAACATGGATGACGATGTCCATATTCATCCATACAATCCTGTGCAGGATCTTTCATGCAAAGATGTACAGCTGCTTTTTTGAATGTCATTGGCAGTGCCAGAATATTTGGTTCCTGACCAACATATTTCTTCTTGGCATCTTCCAGTGCTTCTTCAAATGTAGCTCTTGTTTTTAAGCCCATTCCTCTTGCATAGCCCGGTTCCTCAGCGCCTACAATATAGATTGCACTGGTATTCATTTCTGCAATATGTCCGCAGGACATCATAGAGAAGCCATGGAATGGATGGAATGCATTCGTATAACGATATTTACGGATATATTCTTCATTCGTAGCAAAATACTCACCAAGGCGGTTCATATCCGGCAGCGTATTCATATGATCATGCTGGAACAGATCATATAATTCTCTTAAATATGGCCAACGCTCATCATGGAAATAACCATTGCATGTAGATGCGCAGATAATTACACAGTTATCACTCATAACTCTCTTGAATCGAAGTACCTGTGCACTTAAAGCCTGCATCATCATGATAGGATTGGTTCCCATTCCATCACCATAGTGGAATTTCTGCGGCATACCAAATACAAGTACATCATATTTCTTCTCTGCCCAGTGTACATAGGTTCTCTTGTCAGCAAGCTTCCAGCTGATCGGCATCATTTCCTTTGCATAGCCTGAGTAAATTGCGATCTGTCTGGACTGTGTATCCAGTACAGCATCACAGCAGAAGAAAGGATGTCCCATTTTTTCTTCCATATGCATACTGATCTCATCAAATTTATTACGCATCAGGCTTCCGCCATTAACCGGTGTAAAATCATCTCTGTGCATAACAGACGGTACATGATGGCTTGCAATACATTTCCAGTTTGTAATACCAGTTGCACTGTGTTTGTATCCGCCTGAATATCCACCATAAGGATTTCCCTGTACATGACCGATAAGAATCGGAATATCACACTCAAAGACATATTTATTCATGTACACCGGATCGCCTCTGTGAGTGGTTCCAAGATCTACCATATGTTCCTGATCTTCACTGTCATGACTGATGATCTGTCCTGTATGCCAGAATTCATTAAATAATTCTTCTCCAAAGATAGCCTTTGCATCCGCTTCTGTGCTTCTTGGATGAAGTCCGTTAGAAATAATGAAAAGAATATCTTTCTTTTCAACACCAGCAGCATATAATTCTTTCAAAATATATTTAATGCTTAACTTTCTGTGGCTGGTAGCCTGCTCGCCACCTTTTACACGATCCGGAACAACAATAGTAACTGTTTTTCCGGGTCCTGCCAGTTCTGTTAAAGTAGCATACCGATCGGATGAGCCAGACTTTCCAGATAAGCAGCCTCAAGCTGATCTTCCGGAATATGATCAGGATCCTTTACAGTTTCTCCCGGGATAAAAATATCAGTATTATCCGGCAATTCAGCAGACATGGTTCCCTGTCCATACTCAAAATCAAATTTCATAGTAAATCTCCCTTCATTATACGTACTTAATTTATTATCTGTTATTTACCTTACCCATATAAAGACGAATAATCTCAAGATATTCCTCCGGATAATATCCAATTTCACCCTGAAATCTTGTCAATGCGATCAATCCACCATCTATCTCATCAATGGACGCAAGCATTTCTGCATTGTCCTGCTTCAGACCACCACCATATACGATGTCCATACCATTTGTCTTTTCTTTTACAAATTTCGCGATCTTAGTAATATATTCTTTTCCAGCCGGTGTTTTTCCCGGTCCGATAGACCAGATCGGTTCATATGCGATCACAACCTTTGAAGTGTCTACATCCTTAAGTCCGATCTCAAGCTGTTTTCCAAGAACTTCCTGCCACTGCTCCTGTTCCTCACTTTTCTCACCGATACAGTAAAGAACTTTCATTCCTCTTGCAATCGCACATTTAATTTCCTGATTCAGAAGGCGGTTTACGGCATCTGTATCTGTGACACCTGCCTCTGCAAGGATTCCTGCCTTATCATTTCTCTCTTCACAGTGTCCGATGATCGTAGTCTCACATCCGGCCGCAGCCATAGCCGAAGCCGGTCTGTTTGCAGTAAATGCGCCAAAATTTCCGCCAACTGCAGTATCTGCTCTGAATACACTCTGGCAGCCTATCTGAACAGGACTTCCTTCTGTTTTTGCTGCTGCTGCATTCAGAAGATGTACTTCCGGAAAATACATACCAAATTCCACTTCAGAAGGATCATATGTCTTTAATTCTTCCTGTGTATTCTTTACAATACAGGATGCCCAGTCAGCAACCGGAGCCAGACGGTTTACACCTCCGAATTCCACCGGAACATCAAATCTTTTTAAATTCAGATAAATGTGTTTCATAAAATTCTTACCTTTCTTTTAACAAAATTAACAGACAAATAATCATCATACAATGTGCAGTCTGCCTATAGTCTCTGCAAACAGATTCAGGATAAAAGGAGATAGCTTCCGGCACACATCATAAAAATATATACCACTTTTTTGATTCCTGTCATAGTAAGCCGGCGAAACAAAAACATTCCAACTGCTGTTCCAACTGCCGTTCCTGCCAGTGCCGCTCCAACCAAAGGCAGCATAGCTCCTGATACATGACCCTGAAACACATGGATCAGGAAAACACTGACCGTATTAATTGTAAAAAACATTTGAAGTGTAGCATTATATTTTTCTTTATCATCTGTCACGGACAAAAAATACGCTACCATCGGTGGACCTCCAATATTAAAAAGTCCTCCGCAAAAACCACTGACTGCACCGGCTGCCAATCCGGAAACCAAACCTGCCTTTAAATGAACTTTACTGCTGAAGAAAATAAAATAAACTGCCAGAACAAGAAGAACTGTTCCCATGATCTTTGACAAAACAGCTTCATCCAGAGCCATCAGCGTATTCACCCCCAGAAGCTGGTTACCGTAGCCATGATCACAGGTGGCAAAAGAAGTTTCCAGTCAATAAATTTCCACAACTTTACTGCAATGTAAATTACCATAAAAAAAGCTGCAATCGCTTCCAGTATGGAAGCTGTGTAAAAAGGCATAAACATTGGCCAGATGGCCATACAGATAATTGCATAGCCAAATCCACTGCTGCTCTGCACACAACTTCCTGCCAAAGCTACCAGTGCTGTTAATATATAGATCAAAGCCCTTTACGATAGCGCTCTGCCATTTCATCCAGACCAGTCATCTCCACCAGCGGTGCTTTTCCATAAGAACCAAATTCTACGATCAGAGTACCGATTGCTTCTTTTACGCCCTTTTCAACAACAGCCATAAGAGCAGCAACATCTTCATCCGGAATAACGCCATACATAACTGTATCCATAATAGGAGTCAGGAATGCACGTGGATCAAACTGTTCTTTCTTTGCCTCCAGAAGGCGATATACCTCACCAATCGACTGGCTTTCTCTTTTTTCAGGATGAGTTGCAAAAAATTCTTTCATATTTCTTGTAACAGCCAGACGGATATCTGTATCTACATTGATCTTTCCAATACCACATGGAATTGCCGCTTTCAGTTCATCAATAGAAATTCCATAGGCATTCTGGATATTTCCACCCAGAGCATTGATCTCATCTACAATATATCTTGGCACTGTTGAAGATCCATGAGATACCAGTACACCAAAAATACCCTCATGTAGCATGCACTCTTTGATGGCAATGGCAATTTCTTTTCTTAATTTAACATTTTTTCCTTTAGAAGCGCCATGCATGGTTCCATAAGAAATAGCCAATGCATCAACACCTGTTTTCTTAAAGAATTCAATAGCCTTTAAAGGATTGGTATAAGTAGATGTAGCAGAAAATACATGATCCTCCACGCCGGCTAAAACTCCCAGTTCACCCTCTACAGAAACACCTCTTTCATGCGCATATTTGACAACTTCACGAGTCAGTTCCACGTTTTCATCAAACGGAAGGCTGGAGCCATCAATCATAACAGATGTATAACCGCCTGCAATTGCTGCTTTACAGGAATCAAAATTCTTACCATGATCCAGGTGAAGAACAACAGGAATCGGAGAATTTTCTGCATATTTCTTTACAGCATCTGCGATATTCTTTGCACCGATTTTTTTATCTTCCAGAGTAGCATTCTGAAAATCTGTTCTTCCACCCATAAATCCATTTGCAAGATCTGCTCCCTGAAGGATTGCTGCAGAACGGAACATTTCATGAACTTCAATTGCTGCTTTTGCCTGTGCTACTGCATTTACATTAAACGCCCCCTGTGCAAAGTGATATTTATCTACAGTTTCCAGTAATGGTCTTAATGGTATTAATGGCATAATCTTCTCTCCCTTATTGTTCTATTTTTCTACCTTTTACAAATGTATCAATGACAGAATATTCTTCATCCAGAATAACCACATCCGCATCTTTTCCGGTATCAAGACTTCCAATCCTGTCATATACATCCAACATCTTAGCCGGATTGCATGTAAGAAGCGGCAGTATCTCTTCAAGAGATCTTCCTGTAAATTTGATCAGATTCTTAAGTGCACATCCTGTTGTAAGCGTACTTCCCGCTCTGGAATCTCCGTATTTCAGTTTTGCGTCTCCGTCTTTTACGATAACCGGATTAACGCCCAGCATATATTCTCCATCCGGAAGTCCGGCAGCCATGATAGAATCAGTTATGGCGATTACTTTGTCCAGACCTTTCATTTTCAGAAGAAAACGAACGGTTCCCGGATGCAGATGCCGTCCGTCACAGATAGCTTCACAATAGATGTCAGATTCCAGAACAGCCCCCATGATAGCCGGAAAATGCTGATGAAGAAGTTTCATTGCATTAAATGTATGTGTAGCTGCTACAGCCCCCTCATTAATACATTTCCATGAAGTATCATAATCTGCGCCTGAATGACCGATAGCAACCTTCATACCAAGATCCGTCATTCCCTTAATCGCTTCCGGCACTCCTTTTACTTCCGGTGAAACAGTAATATAGCGAATATTACCACCTGCTGCCTTCTGATATTCTTTCAGAAGTTCCAGATCCGGAGAAATCAGCAAATGCTCCGGCATTGCCCCTTTATATTCCGGTGCAAGGAATGGTCCCTCAAGATGAATCCCGAGAAGATCTGCACAGTTTTCATGTCCATTCTTCTGTGCCTCCTGATGCTTCACAGCTTCATTTATTGTTTTCAACGTCTGTTCTTTCGTATCTGTCAATATGGATGAAAGCCATGACGTAGTTCCCTGAGTTGCAAAAAATGTCCAATTTTTTCAAATCCCTGCTGATCAGCCGCATTTACATCTACCCTGCACCGCCATGGGTATGTACATCTATAAAACCGGGTACTACATATTTTCCTTTTGCATCATAGACTTCATCTGCGTTTTCATCTTCAGCAGAACTGATCTTTCCCTCTTTCAGAACAAGATCTTCCTCTGAAAAAGTTCCATTCTTATATACTTTTCCATTTATGATCCGAATGCTCATGTTCTTCCTTCTTTCTATTGTCTGTTATCAACTATCTCAGTCAAGTGCTGCAACAAATTCTGTTATCTTCAGGTTAATATCCGGATGTGAAGTAAGAAGAGATACCGGGAAATCAGAAGTTGCTTCTCCATATGCAGCTCTTCGTACTACTGCACGATGCCAGTTTCTGAAACAGCCAAGGCGGATCTTTCCTGCATGAGAAATCTCATTGATTCCGATGGTAACACAATAATGGGCATATCTTCCAGTGCTCCGTTGAAATCACCGATTGCGTTTGCTGTTCTTGTCTCTTTGGTAATTTCAAGAACGCGTGTTTTCTGAGCAAGAAATTCTTCATTTGTAAGGGATGGATCTGCTTCATTAAATGCTACATGACCATTAATTCCAATTCCACCGAAACAGATATCAACACCCCCCAGTTTTTCAATCAGTTCAGAAATATATTCCGGATGATTCGGATCCGGAAATACTCTCTGATCTTCCGGCATTACAAGTTCCGGGCGAACTTTATCATAAACTGTACGCTGCATGAAGCCTCTGAAGCTTAACGGATGATCTTTTGAAATCCATTGTTTCTCATCATCCAGATATTCATCCATGTTAATAAACCATACATTTTTCAGGCTGATATTCTGCTCATTAACCATATCCACAAAATATGGATACTGTCCTACAGGACCTACAGGACAGATAAATACTGTTTTTCTCCCTTTTCGTTATGTTTTCTGATCTCATCCACCATTTCAACTGCCATAGAATGAAATACTTCTGCATTGTCTTCCATAACAATTACTGGAAGCTTCGGTCCATTACCCACTAACTCTTCCTTTGTATAGCTATAATAACTATGTCCCATATTGCTTTACTTCCTTTCATTTATTATCCAGCTCGTTACCTTTATTGTTGTATTTATTATAGTAGATAAATTTTTTTTAATCAACGAATTCAATGCAAATTTGCCTGGAATCTGCGCAAAACGTTTTCTAAGAAATAATCATTGCTCTGAGGATTCCGGGACATTCATACTGACGTTTTCCGGCTCCAACCCCTATTTTCTTTATTTCAAATTCCTCCGGAAGCTTATCTTTCGTTCTTATTGCTGCCACAATAGCAGCACCTGTAGGTGTTACAAGTTCCCCCTCAACATCTGTCACCTTTATACACAAATGATTTTCGCTTATCACATTCGCAACTGCAGGAACAGGAATTGGTAAAATTCCATGCTGACAGCGGACAGTTCCGCAACCTTCATAAAGTACAGGTACAACTACATCCGTAATATCCAGATTATCCAGACAAACTGCCACAGACACAATATCTACAATGGAATCAACTGCGCCGACTTCATGAAAATGTACCTGCTCCACAGGCACATCATGTGCCTTGCTCTCTGCTTCTGCAAGAATCTCAAATACTCTCAAAGCAATCTTTTTTGCATTGTCAGTCATTGCACTATGTTCTATAATATGCGCAATCTCTTTCACCCCTCTATGTTCATGGTGATGATGACAATGTGCGGATTCTGTCTCATGTGCACATGCATGGTCTGCAATAACATGTTCATGTGTATGAATCTCAGACTCTCCCGCAGTATTCTCATTATGACCATGCAGATACTTCATATCATGATCATGGTTTTCATGATTTTCATCTAACATAACATCAAAATCACAAGCTGCAATTCCGGATTTTACCACTTTGCCGGTTTTTATCTGAAACCCTGATACAGGAAGACTTTGCAGTACCCTATCCAAAACTGCCTTATCCGCCCCCAGATCAAGAAGTGCACCGACGGTCATATCACCACTGATTCCAGAATAGCACTCTAAATACAATGTTTTCCCCATAAATTTAAACACCTCCACTTTAGTTTTATGTACTCTATCAAAAATTATATAAGTTTTTACTTTTTTATCAATGACTTTGAGTTGATTTTGCATTCAAAGTACGCAAACGTTTTCCTTCTTTTTATTGTTTTTTTTATAAATTTACTGTATAATTAAAGTCGTTCAGAACCCCCCGGCGGGGTTCTGAACGACTTTTTTAAAACAGAGGACTCTGTTTTTCACATAGTTTGATATCAAGTTAGGGACAAAATACCTTTTGACCCTAACATCATAGTTTTTGAAAATAGTCGTATAAAAGATTGCGGGGAGTTATTATGACATTAAAAGAAATTGCCAGGCAGGCAAATGTCTCTGTTTCTACGGTTTCCAGAGTAATAAACCAGAAAAATACAAAAGCAGCAAGCCCGGAAGTTCAGGAACGTATATGGGAAATCGTACGCAAAAGCGGTTATACTCCAATGCAACAGCCCGAAGCCTCAAATTAGGGCAAAAAGCTCAGATCCAGAATACAACGCCCAAATCCATTGCCTGTATTTATGCAAGAAGTAATTCCGCTGTTTCCGATCCATTCTTCTCACAGATTGCAAAAGCAATTGAACAGGAGGCCTTCAAAAGCAACTATTTTATCCGTCAGTCATTTACAGCCATGGATATTGCAAATCCCGATATGACACGACAGCTTGCTCAATTTCCTGTAGACGGAATCGTAATTCTGGGACGATATGAGAAACAGCTGTTGCGCTTCTTTACTCAAAATTATAAAAATGTGATTTATACAGGTCTGAATCCAATGGGAACCCAATATGACCAGGTAGTTTGTGACGGAAGTGATATTTCCTATAGTGCCCTTTCCTATCTTGTGGAACTCGGACATACGAAAATCGGTTATGTAGGTGAACAGAATAATGAAGTACGTTTCAGCGGTTATAAAGATGCACTTGCTAAACTTGGTCTTCCGTTTTTGCAGAAAAATACCAGTAATGTACATCTTTCTGCAGATGGCGGTTACAAAGGCGCTAATATCCTGATGCACAATAAGGCAGATATCTCTGCAATTTTCTGTGCCAACGATACCACTGCTATCGGAGTCATTCACGCATTAAAAGAAAAAAATTTTCGAATACCGGAAGATATTTCTGTTATCAGCGTAGATGATATAGAGACGGCTCAGTATCTTTCTCCCATGCTGACCACAGTACATGTTCCTCTGGAGGAACTCGGAAAAATAACTGCAAAAACCCTGATCGACCGTATTAACGGCGGACATCGCCTTCCCATGCGTATCTCTCTTCCATTTTACATTGCCAAAAGAGACAGTTGCGGAAAACTTAACAGAAGACGTAAGACTTTTGCAAGTCTTCCTCCTCAGTAATCGAAAAGACTCCCGCAGCACTTCTTCCTGCCGGGAGTCTTTTCTTTAATTATTTCAATACAATAGCCTGTGTCAGGTGTCTCGGTGAATCTGCATCCAGATTCTTGCTGTCTGCAATATAATATCCAAGAAGCTGTCCGATAAATCCGATGATCGCACTGTACTGCATATCATTCCATCCTTTATCCATGGAATATACGTAATCAGCGATCTGATCAAAGGTATCTCCCAGTTCTCCACCAAGAACTGCAACTGTTGCACCATAACTCTTCATCTGCTCCATAAGTGCTTTGTCACCATCTCTGCAGGCTTTATTGCTTAAGCACACGATCAGTGTATTTTCATCTACAAGACTCATTGGTCCATGACGGTATTCCAGATCATAATATCCTTCAGAATTGCTGAGTCCCATTTCTTTCATCTTATTCATACATTCATTGGCAACACCATAATAAATACCCTGTCCAAGAATAATGTAGAGATTCAGGTTTTTATGCTCATTCATGATTTTTGCAGACAGTTCATCCATTTCTTTCAGAACCTTTTCAGAATATGGAGCATAATCTTTCATTGCAGCAATTTCATCTTTCTTACCGCCTACATACATAGCCATGATAACTGCCATATATAACATACTTGTGAAAGAACGGGTCATGATAACACTGTCTTCAGCTGTATCCGGTGAAAGAATGTAATAGTCATTATATTTTTCACTGTCTTTATCACAGGTAATAGCCAGTGTAGTAACCTGAGGATAAGTACGAACTTTATCAATAGCCATTCTTACTTCTGTAGTATAGCTTTTTCTGGTGATTGGAAGGATCAGCACATTTCTTCCTTCTTTTACATAAGTTTCCGGAAAATAATACAGTTCAGAGCATGGAACTCCCTTTGCCGGAATTCCTGTATAAGTGGAAAAAGCTGCTGCTGAAGCCTGTGCCAGGTAAAGAGAAGTTCCACATCCTGTAAAGATCAGCTCATCATATTTTTTCTCACCGAAGAATACCTTGTCCAGAGTTTTGAAAATATCCTCCAGAGTATCATTGACAGCCTGAAAAGAAGCCGGCTGCTGATACATTTCTTTATAAGTCAGTTCACTGTTTTTTTTCATTTATATTTCCTCCTGAATTTAATTTTCCCTTGTGATTTTATTTTAATTGCTTTTATCTTCTCAGGCCTTTCCTTCTGAACCTGCAAGACGGATGATCTTTTTGATGTCTTCTGTCAGAGCATCATTTGCAAGCTGTGACAGTTTCCATGAATGTCCCTGATGATTTGTCTTCAATGCTTCTTCATAATGTTCTACATATTTATAACGGATTTCTGTACCAAAGTTAATTTTCGCAACACCAAGTTTAATAGCTTCTTTGATGATATCTTCTCTCATACCTGTACATCCATGAAGAACAAATGGAATATCTGTAAATTTCCTTACTTCTTCCAGAACTTCCAGTTTGATATCCGGTTCACCCTTATAATATCCATGAGCATTTCCGATTCCAATAGCCAGAGAATCCGGCTGACACAGATTCAGGAACTGACGAACCTGCTCCGGATTTGCTACATTTTTATTCTCCATCTGAGCACCGGCTTCATCTAATCTTAAAAGTTCTCCGATCTCTGCTTCTACAGGAACATCGAAACATTTTGCCACCTTGATCACTTCATTTGTGAGTCTGGCATTTTCTTCAATCGGTTTTGTAGAGCCATCAATCATCAAAGAAGTAAATCCATTCTTTAATGATTTCATGCAGATATCAAAGCTGTCACCATGATCCAGATGGATCGCAATCGGTACACTTACTTTATTTGCACACCATTTGCATACTTCTACAAACCAGTCATCTCCTGAATAGGCTCCGGTAGCCACATAATGAGCCAGAATCGCAGGAGAATGCATCTCTTCTGCTGCTCTACAGATTGCCCAAATAATATCGTAGTTTCCCCCCTGTGTATTCATCGCCGGTACTGCATAATGTTCTCTGCGTGCCTTTTCCAGCATTTCCTTGCTTGTAACTAACATACCTTCACTTCTTTCTCCTGCCTTTACAGCAGGTTTTATTTATTTTTGTTTTTCTCTGTGCTTTCCCGTATAATAAGTCTCGCTGCAAAACTTATTTCTTTATCCAATTTTTCATTTCGAATCAATGCAAGAAGTGCTTCCATTGCAGCCCTTCCCACTTCTTCTTTCTGAATCTCTACAGTTGTAAGAGTCGGACTTACATAATTACTTATAAAATCATTATCAAATCCTATCACCGACAGATCATCCGGCACTTTTTTTCCCATCTTTCGCGCTACAGAAAGCGCTACAGCTGCCAGCTCATCATATCGCGCCACTACTACATCAATAGAAGAATTTTTTTCCAGCAAAGACCGCAGCTTTTCTTCAAGTTCTTTTATATTCTCACATCCGGAAATCTTCTGTTCCGGTGCAAAAACAATTCCCAGGTCTTTTACCTGATCCAAAAATCCCTTCAAATGAATATCCCTGTCACAAGGTTTTCCCAGTTTATCAAGATAAATAAAATTTCTGCATCCATTTTTTGACAAATGTCGGACACACTCCCTGCTGCCTTCATAAAGTCCCGTGTCCACCAGAACCGTATCCTGAAGTTCGCAGTTAATCTCCCGGTTTAAAAACAGTACCATAGGAATCCCTGACTTTACCAGAAGTTTCAGTTGACTGTCTGTTACACCGGATGCACTGACAAACAGACCATCGAACTGTCTGCTGAGAATATGGCTTACAAATTCATCTTCCTTCTGACTTTCACAAAGAGAAATCATATACCCCTGTCTGTAGGCATCCCGGCTCATCTGGCTTACCATTTCAGAAAAGTAGCCACTGCTCAGTTCTTCTGCAATAAAAAGAATTTGCAGACTGCCCTTTCCGTGAAGAGCCCTGGCAATATTATTAGGCTGATACTGTAACTTTTCCACAGCTTCAAGGACACGCTGTCTTTTTTCTTCTTTTACATAACGATTTTTATTAAGTACATACGAAACAATAGTTTCAGATACCCCTGCCTCTTCTGCGACATCTTTTCTCGTTACTTTCCTTTGTCTGCTTTCCACCGTCTTGTTCCTTTCCGGAGCATTTTCTTTATTTCCGGTATACACACGAGTGTATATTTTCTCAAAGATTACACAGACATTGCTGTCTGTGTAATCCTGTAATCTTTATTATTCTTCTGCGCAAGCTTCTTCCATTACATCGAAGAGAACATAATTGTCAACTGGTGTTTCTTCACAGTCACCGTTTTCAACGAATTTTTTCTGCTGCAGTTCATAATAGCTCTTAACTTCATCCATATGATCTCTGATAAATTCGCTTGTTGTCCAGTCAGCTACTTCTACCTGATCCAGAAGAGAATCTTTTTCAAGTTTAATCTTGTCTGCAATCCAGCCGCAAACTTCATCGTCATGGCTGTGGTCTGCACGATAATCAAATCCCTTGTAAAGTGCTCTTGCAAATCTTACAAGTACATCACGATTTTCTTCTGCATATTTTGGCATTGCGATCCAGCTTGCAAGAGATACTGTGTCATCAATAAATGTTTTGTTATCTGTCAGCTGTACACCATCATCACCAAGTTCTTCCAGAACTTTCAGAGAGTTCGGTACCCATGTAGCGCAGGCATCAACACTTCCGGAAAGCATTGCTGTTACAATGTTTGTTGCATCCATATCCATTGCTGTGATATCATCCATTGTCATGCCGCCTTTTTCAAGGGTTTTTGTCAGGATATCTTCACTGGATGTTCCAGAGGAATAAGCAATTGTTTTTCCTTTTAATCCTTCAATTGTATCTGTTCCTTTTTCTTTGCTTCCGATTACAGCATCACCATTGGATACATGTGCCAGTGCAAAGATATCAGCCTTACCGTTGATGCAGAGTTTATGAGCTCCCTGTCCGATATATCCTACATCAATAGATCCTGATTCCATAGCCTGAATGATTGTCGGTCCATCGGAGAACTCTGTAAGCTGTACATCAATGTTCTCATCATCAAAATATCCAAGTTCAATTGCAGAGATAAGACCATTTAAGCTTGCATAATCAGGCATATAGCTACATTTACAGTTACTTTTTCCGGTTCTTCCTCTGTCGCTGCACTTACGCCCATTGCTCCGCCACAAATGACCATAGATGCTGTTACTGCCATTGCTGCTAACTTTTTCCATGTTTTTCTCATTGTCCTACTTCCTTTCTTTTCCGCTTTTTAGGGTAGTATTTAATAGTTTCTCTTTATTCTGAACCATCCCATACCGGCAACGGCCAAAATTCATTATTTTCTTACTTCCAGATATTCCTGATATACCTGACTCCAGATATGATTTTTCAATTCCATAAATCTCGGGCTCATCTTTGTCTCCTGATCACGTGGATATGGAATATCGATATCTACAATATCTTTAATACGTCCAGGTCTGGCACTCATAACGATAACTCTCTGAGCCAGAATGATTGCCTCATCTACATCATGCGTGATAAAGAAACATGTTTTTCTTTCACTTTCCCATGTTTTCAGAAGTTCTGTCTGCAGCTGGGTTCTTGTCTGGGCATCCAGAGCTCCGAATGGCTCATCCATAAGAAGAACTTCAGGTTTTACAGCATAGGCTCTTGCAATTGCAACACGCTGTTTCATACCACCGGAGAGTTCCTTTGGATAATGATTTACGAAATCTTCAAGCTGTACCATCTTGATATATTTCATTGCAATTTCTTTTGCTTCAGCATCGCTCTTGCCCTGCAGTTTCAAGCCAAACATAACATTTTTCAGGACTGTCAGCCATGGGAACAATGCATACTGCTGGAATACAACGCCTCTCTCTGTACCTGTTCCTTCGATCTTTTTGCCATCGATGTATACGGCTCCACTGGTTGGAGTATCCAGTCCTGCGATAATATTCAGCAATGTAGATTTACCGCATCCGGAAGGTCCTACCACACAGATAAACTCATTTTCTTTAATATCAAGATTGACTCCGTTTAATGCAGTCATCTCGCCTTACGGGTCTGATAAATTTTTTTAACGTTATCAATCTTAAGTTTTGTCACTCTCTCTTCTCCTGCCATCCTGTTAACCTTCCTTCTAAGAATTTAATGATTTTTTCCATTACCAGACCGATGATACCAATGATGATGATATACATCAGCATACCTGCTGTTTCAAAACTGTTTGCCAGAGAACGGATTCTCATTCCAAGTCCGGCAGTAGCTCCTGTTGTTTCTGCCGCAATCAATGTTGTCAGCGCAACAGAAATACCAAGTCGAACAGCTGTCAAAATAAACGGGGTTGTTGCCGGGAAAATAACTTTCACAAAAATATCTCTGTCTTTTGCGCCAAGGACTCTGGCTGCCTTTACCAGGGTATTATCAATGTTTCTTACGCCCTGATAAATTGTAACTGTCATAATCAGGAATGTTGCGATCCAGATAACAATAATCTGAGGTTTTCTACCTACACCTGCTGTAATAACTACCAACGGTACATATGCCAGAGGCGGGATATTACGAATAAACTGAATCCATGGTTCCAGAACTCCTCTTACCGGCAGATACCATGCCATAAGAAACGCAATCGGTACTGCGGTTACAAAACCGAGTGCAAATCCAGCCAGGATTGATATCATTGAACTGCAGAAGTCCTGTCCAAGCGCGCCATTATCAATCATTCGTTTGGCAGCCTCAAGAATAGCCGGAATAAACGGGAAGCTTCGTGCTGTTTTTGGATTAATGGATAATGCATACCATAACAGGATTGCTGCCGCAAGGGAAATCAGTACCCATGCCCATCCCGGGATAGACTGCATTACTCCTTTTTTCTTTTTTTCCATAGTTACTCTCCTTTCAATGGAACATCTTCATTTTTATTTTTCATTATTTTAGATTTTAAAGGTAATCCCGGAAATTCAGGAATTCCGGAAGTGGATCTCCGATCAGCGGCCGACACCAGTCCACAAATTCCTGTGTCACATCATTACCTCTTTCATTTATAAAGTTATCTGGCATCTTCCGTTCATAAAGCATAACTTCTTTGATCGGAACAAGTTTTGTTTTCATCTGGTACACGGTTCCCGGAACTCGTTCAAAACCTATCATTACTCCGCTGTTTCCTTCAACAGCGCTTCTCAGTGCAACCGCTCCAGCCTGCCTTGCTTCTTCTCTGTCTACCGGTGACTGAAGTGCTACAGAAGCTCTTCCACAAAGTCCAGGTTTCTCACTTCTTGCTTTGACGCCAAGTTTCTTAACGACCAGATTCGCCAGATGAGAACTCACATCTCCATAATAAACAGCTCTTTCTGATTTAAAGATCGGAGGAACAATAGATTCCCCATTTGCATCATGAAGTCCCTCACTTACCAGAACTACTACTCCACCCTGTTTTTTCTGAAGCCTAGATACATCTTCAAGGAATTCGTCTTCATTGAAGTTTCGTTCCGGCAGATAAATCAGATGAGGAGCATCTCCCTGTTTTCTCCTTGCCAGTGCAGAAGCTGCTGTGATCCATCCTGCGTTTCTTCCCATAGCTTCCATAATACATACATGAATGGGAAGAGATTTTACATCCTCACCAACCTCCTGAGCAGAAGCTGCAATAAATCTTGCTGCACTTCCATATCCCGGTGAATGGTCTGTCATTGCGATATCATTGTCAATAGTCTTTGGAATTCCTACCACTTTGATATCCTGATCCTTACAGACCTCATAAATATGTCCACATGCATCCATAGTTCCATTTCCGCCATTCAAAAGGACATATTTAATATCATATTTTTTAAAGATATCCACCATTTTTTCATAATCTTTTTCATATAAAGGATATCTGGAAGATCCGATTGCTGAAGCAGGTGTATGCAAAAGAAGTTTCAATTTTTCATCATCAAACGCGGTCAAATCTATGAAAGTTTCTGAAAAAATTGCTCCGGTTCCGCCAATCGCTCCGTAAACTTTTCCAACCTCCGGATTTCGTTTTGCTTCTTCGATCACACCGTAAAGAGATGCATTGATGACTGCTGTAGGCCCACCTCCATGTACCACTAATACATTTTGTGACATATTCCATTTTCCTTTCTTTGTTCATTGTGCATTTTACAATAAACTTTTTGTTTTTCCTGAATATGTTTTATTTATTTTTACTTTGTACTCTTATCTTAACATATTTTTTCAAAAACAAAAGCACAATTAAAAGAAACGTTATCTGTATATTTTGTATAATTTGTCATGTTATTTTTTGTCTATTTTTTATTATTTTATATTATTCTTTATTTTTCCGTCCGTTTTCACTTTTTTTTCAAAGATCTGTACCCATTTTACCGGTTTATAAAAGATAAAGAGGTCAAAAAGACTCTGATCTTTTTGACCTCTTTATTTTCTGTTGTTATATACCTGATTAATTTGACTATTTGCAGTCCGTCATTACACAAACGTTTGCTTTATCATATAGTGATTTACGCTTTTTTTACAGCGCTCAAAACCACATTTGCCACACCACACAAAACCATTGCAAGTATAGGATTTATTTTAAATTTACGAAGCAGTACCAACGCGATCACAAAAAATATGATCATTTCCACACATACATTCTGGCGTATAAGATTTACAGTACCATCAATAAAAAATGCAGAAATTAAAATCGTTACCCCTGCTTTGGCGATCATCGATACAACTGCCGGTCTGAGAGATGCCAGTGTTCCCTGAAGTAAGGACATATTCCGATACTTCATATAAACATATGCCAACAAGGTTACAATAATACAGGATGGAAGAATACATCCCAATGTAGCAATTACTGCACCTAAGATTCCCGCTATCTGCATCCCTACAAAGGTGGCAGAGTTTACCGCAATCGGTCCCGGTGTCATTTCAGCGATCGTTATCAGATTCGTAAATTCACTCATGGAAAGCCAGCTGTGCAGATTCACCACCTGTTCCTGTATCAGCGGCATTGCAGCATATCCTCCGCCAAAGCTCAATGCACCGACCTGAAGGAAACTTAAAAAAAGCTGAATATAGATCATTTATCTCTGCCTCCTTTTACTATTGTCCGTACCATTCCAAATACAGCTACCGAAAGTATTATATAGATAATGTTAACATTCAGGAAATAGCTGAGACAGAAGCTGATAATCATTATCACCACATTAACCCAGTCCTTTGACTTTACAACATTTTTCCCCATATCATACACTACAGACATAATAACTGCTCCAACTCCCGCAGTCATTCCTTTTAATAATGCCGCTATATAATAGTTGGAACAAAACGCATCATAAAATACAGAAATGACAGATAAGATCACCATAGGAGGAATGATCGCTCCAATGACAGATACCAGCATTCCCGGTATGCCGGCAAGCTTATACCCCACAATAATCGCTCCGTTTACTGCGATTGCTCCAGGCGAAGACTGGGCGATCGCAACCAGATCCAGCATTTCATCTTCTTCGATCCAGTGATAATGATCCACAAATTTTTCTTTCAGCAAAGTAACAATTACATAACCGCCGCCGAAAGTAAATGTGCTGAGATACAGACATGCAAAAAATAATTTTCGTAGTACATATCCTTTACTTTTTGGTTTTTCTTCCATTATGATTCCCCCAATTTCAATACATTCTTATAAGAATCCGAACATTTTCCGAAATTCTTATAGTTTCTGATTTTATCTTATCATGTACTGTAAAAAAATCATTCTTTTTATCAGCAAACGTTTGCCTTATATTTTCTCACATTTTCCATATTATAGCTATTTTTTTCTTCTGAAATCCGCTATACTTATCATTGTAATTACAAATTACCACAACAATACGGCATCTTTATGCCGTCCTAAAAGATTTAGTAACCAGGAAAGGAGATCTCCTATGACACTGAGAGAAATTGCGGCAGAGGCAGGCGTATCGATTTCAACAGTCTCACGCGTGATCAACCAGAATACTAAAAGTCCTGTCAGCAAGGAAGTCCAAGACCGAATATGGGAAATAGCCAAACGTACTAATTATGTCCCAAGGCATTCCAAGAAAAATACTTCCGATTCATCTGACCTGTCTTCCACAGAACAGCTTCATTCCATTGCCTGTCTTTTTGCACGAGTTCCGGATGGAGCCTCAGATTATTTTTTCTCTACATTGGCAAAAAATATTGAACAGGAGGCGTTTCGTCACAATTATATTTTAAAATATACCTTTTCTGCTTTTGATATCGACGACCCTTTTACTCTAAGATTAATTGCAAGTAATAATATTGACGCATTGCCGTTTTAGGTCGTTGTGATAAAGAACTTCTGAAATTTCTGAAAAAACATTTTCAGTATGTTGTTTATTCAGGGCTGAATAATCTTGACGCAAAATATGATCAAATTATATGTGATGGAACACAGATCAGTTATGATGTCGTAACCCGTCTTATTGAACAGGGACATACCAAAATCGCTTACATAGGCGAAACTCAAAACGAAAACCGATATGCCGGTTATTGTTCTGCTTTAGCCGATGCCGGCATTTCCGTCAATCAGAAATATATAGCCAATATTGTTCATTCCACGGAAGAAGGATATAAAGGTGTTCATCATCTTCTGAACAATGGCTGTGATGCAACTGCTTTCTTCTGTGCGGATGACATAACAGCAATCGGCGCAATGAAAGCAATCAAAGAACATGGACTTCACATCCCGGAGGACGTATCAGTTGCCAGCATAGATGATATTGATACCGCTCAGTATCTGACCCCTCCATTAACAACCACACATATTCCTCTTGATGAAATGGGACAGATGGCAGCCAAAGTGCTGATTGACCGTATTGAAGGCGGGCATACAAAGCATTTAAAAATATTATTTCCTTATGATATCATGGAACGTAAGAGTACTGCTGCCTTACGTAAAATCCATGACAATCCTCAAAAATAATTTGCTTATAGCAATCCTCGTAAATAATGCATCTTAATCCAATTAATTCTGCAGTGGGTGAACGCAAAAAAGAAGGTGCAAACCACATTTCTATGATTTGCACCTTCTCTTATTCTATGTCAATAGCTCAATCTCAGAGAAAACTCTTTCAGCAATCAGTCTTATCAGCCTTCATGTGATGGACTCTCAGTTCTGTAACTCACGCCTTTCTCTACTCATATTTTCGTCATCCGGACTTTTAACTCTGTTTCTGATAATTTACTGATAGCAACATATTTTGCAGACGGCATCACTTTCCACAGCACTCCACAATGGTTTTCTCCACATCTTCTATCTGGAAAGGTTTTGCCAGATGTGCAGTCATGCCGGCTGCAAAACATCTTTTTGCATCTTCCTCAAATGCATTTGCAGTCATTGCAATGATCGGAATTGTTTTTGCATCTGCTGTCCATGGCACGTATGGCTTTTGTTGCTGCAATACCATCCATAACAGGCATCATGACATCCATCAATATGGCATCAAAGGTTCCCGGAGGATTACTTTCGAAGTGCTCCACCGCCTGTCTGCCGTTTTTTGCAACTGTAACCTTGGCACCGTCATCTGTCAGCAGCATTTCTACGATTTCTGCATTAAGCTCATTATCCTCGGCTGCCAGCAGATGCAATCCACGAATATCATATTTCTCAGCAATTTCCTTATCCTTTTTCTGTTCCCGCGCAATCTCAAAAGGAATAGTAATGACAAACACAGACCCAACTCCCACCTGACTTGTCACCTCAATACTTCCATTCATCTGCTCAATCAATCCCCTGGCGATCGCCATTCCCAGACCGGTTCCCTGATAAACACTCCGGGCATCTGTTTTTTCCTGTGAGAACGGATCAAAAATATGGCTCAGGAACTCCGGACTCATCCCTATACCTGTATCAGAAATCGTCCATCTGTATGTACAGATTCCATCATGTACATCTGCAGCCTCCATTACCGTAGTGATCTTTCCTCCCGGCCGGTTATACTTAATACAGTTTCCATAGATGTTCAGAAAAATCTGGCGAAGATGCAGTGAGCTTCCATAGACATAAGGATAAGGAACATCCTCCTTATTTTTCTCATAAATCCACTGAATATCCTCATCTGCTGCCTTGTGAGTGATAATACTCTCAATCTCATAGACCAAATCTTTGAGGCAGATATATTCATGAGTCAGAACAATATGACCTTCCTCTATTTTACTCATCTGCAAAACATCATTGATAAGGGAAAGCAAATAATCCGCTGCTATCTTCATCTTTTTATGATTTTCCTGTATCAGTGCCTTATCCTCAAAATGGGTCTCATCAATCTTTAACAGACCAATAATACCATTCAAAGGTGTTCTGATATCATGGCTCATACGGCTGAGGAAATTGGTTTTTGCCCTGCTCTCGGCACGCATCTCATTGAATGCGGCCTGAAGGCGTGCCTGTTCCTGCTCATCCCATTCATGTCTCTGTGTGGTATCCTGCAACAGAATGATCGCATAAATCATAGGCACCTCCGCAAGGATTTCTGTATCAAACACCACCATCCTGGTCATAAGAACTGTTTTCTGTACCCAGCGGATACTTCCATCATCTTCGCGGGCACAATATTCCACAGACATATTTGTTTCTCCGTTCTCAAACCTCTTACGAAGTTTTTCACAGTTATCTGTCATGCAGTAACCGGCAATTGTTTCCTGGGTGATTTTTTTCTCATATTCCCAGCAATAATCCCGATAAGAACATGGAAGCGGGTAGTCCATAAAAAGTTCCCGGCTCTTCTGTTCTTTTCCATTCAGTACGATCCTTCTTTCCAGAGCATCCTTTGTCAGATTTACTGTATAGATCACATCTGACAATTCCAGAAGCGCATCCACATAGCTGTCATTTTCCAGGATAGACTGTTTCAGTTGTTCATAATAGAGCTGAAGCTGCTCTTTTGCACCTGTCTGACCTTCAGAAGTCTTTCGGATGGTTTCAAATGCCAGAAGAAAATGATGCAGCTTTTTGTCCTCATCCCAGTCCACCGGAATCAGTGTCAGGCGGTTATATGCCCCCTGTTTCCCGATATTATACTCATATTCCAGCACATCTTTCTTCGTATGCATTTTCTTTTGAAGCTCCGAAATCTGTAGTCCTTCACGGATATCTGCCTGACAGGACTTTTCAATCTGTTCCTCTATGATCTGTTCCACTGCTCCGGAATATGCACCATCAGAGGCCAGGAAAAAATTTTCACTGGAACGGATTGCCCGATAAGTATCCATCCTGGCATCACAGTACAGACAATCCGAGAAATTACTGCCATGCTGATTAAGCAGCTTTAACAGCTGATATCCCTGATGCTTTTCTGCAGCAGCTTCTTCCCTTTTTACATGATTCTTATTGATATACATGTTTTTGTCTGCGCAGTTAAACAGTTCTCTCATTGTACTTCCGGGAAAATCGCCGGCCAGTGCAAAGCCTGCTGCATAGCTCAGGGGAGTATCCGGATACACTTTGGATTCCTCTCTCATATCTCTGCGCACCTTTTCAAGGCACTGTGTCATCTGTTCCCTGTCCAGTCCATGGGTAACTGCAAGAAACTCATCTCCACCTGCTCTTCCCACAAACTGCTCTGCCGGCATGGAAGCCCGCAGGCAGATGGCAAATCTGCGGATATAGGCATCACCGGCCTCATGACCTCTGCTGTCATTAATACGCCGGAGATTATTAAGATCAAAACTGCAGACACCGGTATCTGCATCCGGTTCTTCCTCACTCAGTAATTCTTCACATTTATTTTTGTTCGGAAGTCCCGTCGCATCATCCAGATATACCTTTCGCTGCAGCAGGCGGTTCATTGCAGCATATTGTATTGCTTTGATGAATTCATATCCGATCAACAGCATCAGCACAACAATATCTGCTGTGATATATTTCTCAAGCAATGATAAGGATGTGGCTTTTTTCTGCGAATATTTTTCAGCCAGGCCTGTTGCTTCATCGCAGATCACAAAAAACTCCTCACTTTCCGGAATAATATCTGTGTTTCTGGCTCCTTTGAACCTCACAAGATAAATTTTCTTATACAGGTCAGAGAATTTATCATCCAGTTCCTGCATTTTATTCTGAAAATCAACATCATTGAGACGTACAAGATTTAATTCATCATTTCCATTTCGCAAACCGTCAATAAAAGTTCTTATATCATGGATCATCTCATTTTCCTGCTGCATGGAAAGCTCCAGTTTTATGAGTCTCTGTGTCTCTCCCCTGACTAAACCGGTATAATTTACAATACGGGCCGTTCCCTGAATATCTGAGACAATTCCCATCATTATGATAATAAGGATAGCCATAATAACTGCCAGAACACCAATACTGACCTGAATAATACTTGATTTCTTTTTCTTATTCTTTACTTCGGACATGGCCCTCCCCCTTTTGTTTTATTTTGGAAAAATACTTTCCGCATTCTAACTATTTTACCGTACTTTTTCCGTTATGCCTACCACAAATTTATTAATACTATATCGATTCCATAAAATAATGCTACCTTTTCGGAACCATATGGTTCTGTATAGTTGCAGTAATGCATATTAATTAAGAGGCTTGCTATAAATTTCCAAACAGGCATCAAAAACACCCGGCAAAATTACTTTTCATAATCTGCCGGGTGTTCTCTTTCGCCCTCTCTGTATAGATTATTGATAATGTCTTCCAGACGGTCGAAGTTATATTTTTCTTTTTCAGTTTTTTATTTGACTGCTCCGGTAATACCTTCTGCAAACTGTTTCTGTAATACAAAGAATACGATCATTGTAGGAATAGAACAGAACAATACACCGCACATCAGCATACCATAATCTGTCACATAACCTGTGATCAGGTTGGCGATCAGCATTGGCATGGTCATTGCCTTGTTGTCTGTCATGATTACCTTTGGCCACAGATAAGAGTTCCATGCATTCATAAAGGTAATAACAGCAGCCGCTGCATATGTAGATTTCATTGTAGGAATGAACATCTGGAAGAAAATCCTTACTTCATTGAGTCCGTCAATACGTGCAGCTTCAATAATATCAACCGGGAATGATCTGGCATTCTGACGGAACATCATGATCATAAACGGCGTGGAAATAATCGGAAGGATAAAACCTACTGCTGTATTCAAAAGTCCTGCCTTGGAGAACATTTTGAATAACGGAACCATAGTTGCAACCTGCGGAACCATCATAGCCAGAAGCAGGATTGAAAATACTCTGTCTTTCCACTTATCATGGTAAACTTCAAATCCGTAACCTGCGATAGAGCAGATCAGAAGACAGATCACTGTAGTAAGGATTGCATAAAAGAAGGAGTTTCCAAGTGCTCTCCACAGTGGCTGCTGGGATGTAAGATTACGGAAGTTTTCCATAAAATGGCTTCCCGGAATAATTCGTCCACGTGATACATCTGTGGATGTATTAGTTGCAGCTGAAATCATCCAGTATAACGGGAATACTGAAATAAATGACACGATGATCAGAAAAATATAGGTTGGAATCAATCTTCTCTGAATGGCTGATTTGTTTTTCTTAGTCACGTGTATCACCTACTTTCAAATTAATAAATGCAAGTACAGCTACCATAATGAATATGATAAATGACATTGCTGCTGCATATCCAAAGTTTGGTACGTTAATAAAACATGTATTGTAAATATAGTGGGACATTGTGATTGTTGAGTTTGCCGGTCCACCCTTTGTCAGGTTGACAGACTCATCGAACAGCTGCAGTGTACCATTAATTGACATGATAAATGTCATGATAATTGTCGGTTTCAGAAGCGGAACAGTAATCTTCCAGAAAGTCTTCCAGCCATTGGCGCCATCAATCTTTGCTGCTTCATATACAGAATATTCAATATTCTGAAGTCCTGCCAGATAGAATACCATATTATATCCTGTCCATCTCCAGATCAGCGCAAGGATAATTACAATCTTGGCACTGGCGGAATTCCCCAGGAAATTATAGCCGGTAGATAAGATTCCAAGTTTGATCAGAATACTGTTGATCAGACCATCTGTAGCAAACATGGAACGGAAGATCAATGAATAGGATACCAGGGATGTCGCACATGGAAGAAATACACAAGTACGGAAAAATCCCTTAAATTTCAAATCTTTGTTATTCAGAAGCTGTGCCAGAAGAATTGCCAGTATCAGCATGATCGGCACCTGAATGATCAGATACAGGAATGTATTTGCAATAGACTGCTGAAATACCTTGTCTGCCAGAATACGTTTATAGTTGCTGAAGATCGGATCTGCAAATCTCATATTTGCTCCGGCTCCGGTCTGCAGGGAAATGATAAATGCACGTATCATTGGATAAAAGCTCATGATCGCGATCATGATAGTTGCAGGAGCCAGGAACGTCCATCCTGCTGCCCTCTGCTTGCCAAGCAGAGACATACCTTTTTTCTTAGAATTCACGTGAACTCCTCCTTTCAAAAAACTCTGTAACTGTTCAGCATTTTGCCGGACAATTACCAACTCTTTGCAGTAAGATGGGGGACTGCTGGCAGTCCCCCGCACTTACCTGTTTTCATTCACTTAATCACTGTCTACAGATTGCTTCACAGTTTCACTGTTCCCGCAATCCTGACATCATCTGATCCTGCGATCAGAATTTATTCAGTCATCTTGAATGCCAGAGTATCCTGAGCTTCCTGAAGGGCATCTTCTACAGGTGTGCCGTTTACGATATTTACAACTGCTGTGTTGACGCATTCTCTTGATTCATAATGATACGGTGTTTTTGTGAACTCCGGAATATGAGAAGAGTATTCTACAATTGTGGAGAAGATTGGCTGTCCACCAAAGAATTCATTTGGCTCGTTGTAAACCTTAGATTCACCTGCCGGCAGATAACAGGAGATTGCACCTGCTTCCGGAAGGATTGTATCATAGAACTCTGTGCTGGAACCAAATGTACTTGCAAGGAAATCTTCTGCAAGTTCTACATTCTGGCAGTTGGATGTAACATACCAGGAAGATCCACCATTGTTTGCATAGTTTGTAGCTGTATCAACATCGTCTACTTTAGGCATTGTTGTGATCTGCCACAGACCCTTCTGATCTTCTGTAGACATCAGAGTAGCTGTGATCCAGTTACCATTTACAATACCTGCTGCCTCACCGCCTGTAATAGTAGCGATATATTCATCCCAGTTATTTACAAGTTTAACAACGTCATTCTTAACCAGATCTACATAAAGATTGATGCATTTCTCTGCAACTTCATTGCCTACGATGTAGCTTCGCCATCTTCGTTTACGAAGTTAGCTCCGCAGGACTGCATCATCATCATCAGAGTATCGCCACCTGTAGCTTCACTTGTAAGAAGATATTTTCCGGTTTTTTCATGAACATCTTTACCGATTTCCATGAACTTGGACCATGTGATATCTGTCAGATCATCAATAGTATATCCTGCCTCGTCAAGGATATCTGTACGATAGCATGCAATAACAGCACCATTATCAAACGGAACACCATAGTGTGTATCATCTACCATGGAATAGGACTGTTTCAGTTTACCAAAATCATCCCAGTTAATGTTGATATCTTTCAGATCTGTGAATGCATCCGGATAGCTCTTCAGATATTTCTGATAGCTGTTGTCCTGCATAAGAACGATATCAGGAAGTGTGCTGTAATCGCCTGCATTTGCTGCTGTTGTCAGTTTAGTCTGGCAGTCATCAGAAGATGTCTCTACGATATCTACAGAAAATCCCTCATGATCTTTTGCATACTGATCTGCTGCGATCTGCATGGATTTGATGTTGAAGTTCTGATCCCACGCCCATACAGTTAACTTGTTGTCATCATCAGATTTCGCAAAAACAGCTGTAGCTGATCCTGCAAAGGATGCTACCATAGCACCGGTCATTAATACTGCGAGTAATTTTTTTCTCATATTATATCCTCCTTTATTAAGCTTATTCTTTCTTCCGAATTGCTTGTAAGCTGATTATAGCATCCGATTTTCAGGTATAGTTTGCATAACCGCACACATAATGTGCAATTTCGATCATTTTATGTATTTTGCACTATTAAAAATATTTAAAAATATATTTTTTGTTCACTTTCTCATTTACTATGTTTTTACTATGTAATTTTAATAACAAAGGCCACTTTCATGGACAAAAAATATATATTTTTGTCTTTAAAAATGGCCTTTGTTATTATTTCATAAATTTTCCGTTCAATTTTTGTACATATTTTACAGTTTTTAATTCATTTTATGCAAAATAGACTTTTTCAGGATATTGTGTTTTCATCGCATGAAGCAGTTCCTCATTAAGATCAAGAAGCAGTTTTATTTTGTGCCCGTCTTCCCGGATGATCATTGTATAATAAGGAGTATCTTCATCATAAGAGGTATAATCGTATTTTTTCAGCTTCTCCGTTCCACCATTCTTTTTGTACCTTGCAACACTTTCATGCCAGTGCGGTGCCACTGTCTCCAGATTACTCAGTTCCAGTATATGAGCTGTTTTGCGATACTTCTTGCCATAGATCACATCTATTTCAAACTGACCGTTTTCCATCATGTATTCATAATCCTTCTGACTGAATATATCAAAGACAAAATACAGCCCTGCAAGCAGAAATCCCGGAAGCATAAATGCCTGGGAAATCGTGATTCCCATAACCACAAAAAGCACTGCAAAAATAATCATTACCACACGCAGGACTCCGGACATACTCTTTTTCTTTCTTGATACCTGCTCCACAATCTTATAGTTCATAACTTTTTTACCATCCTTCCTCTGAATGAATATAGAAATCCAAAAGCTGCTGTTCATAATTCTCCGGCCGCTTTCTCCATTCAACCGGAGTCACTCCCATTATCTGTCTGAAGTTCCTGTTAAACGTTGAATTGGTCGTGAAACCACATTTGTGCGCAATATCTGCCACCGGTGTATCTGTTTTCTGCAGAAATTCACAGGCAGTATGAATCCGCACAGAATTAATATACTCCAGAGGACTTACCTTCATATGCGATGTAAACACTCTTCTGAAATGAGTTTCACTGATATGGCAGATCTTCGCCAGATCCTCTATCCGGATATCCTCCATATAGTGATAAGAAACAAAATCCAGTACGCGGGTGATCATATTTGTAAGTTTCCCTGTTTCCTCTTCCACCCTGTCTTCCGGTGAAGCCCGGTTCAGTCTGGCAATTTCTACTAGTAATGCCGCAAGAACTCCACTGGATTCTTCAATATAAAATTCTTCTCCCTCACGCATGATATTCATGATCTTAAGAATTTTTGCAGCTATAGAGGGGGACTCATTCTCTTTCAGAAATAAAGCCTTAGAATATATTCTCTGAATCATTTTTTCAGCCTTTACCGGATTGTTCAGAAATTTTTTCATAAAACCTTCCACATCTATGAAAAGATACTCCCATTTACTGACCGTACCCAGATCACTGTTAGTCGTATGAGCATAATTGGTGGAATCACCGTAAATTCTCTTCCCGAAAACCGCATTTTAGCCTCACCAAACGCCATAACTCCATCCCCTTCGTAACAGAAACCAATCTCCAGATAATTATGAAAATGAAGATAATCCACATCATTTCCATAATTCTGAACCCACTTCTGTCCCAGAAGAGCCAGGATCGGACTTCCGGCAGGCATCTGATAATAACGGAATTCCATCTTCGGTTTTTTTCTCTTCTTTGCCATACAGTCACCTCATTTTCTGTTCTGTATTTTCACAATATGATTTTACCAGTTTTTTATATATTTTTCGATATTTTTGTACATTTTCCAATAAAAACATACAAAAACACCTGGCAGACTACTTTTTATATCTGTCAGGTGTTTTTCTGTATCCCACACCTGGATTGCATCTGTCGGGCAAACTTTCTTGCACCTGCCGCAGCGGATACATTCCGGACTGTTGGAGTTTTCCACAGGGTCTACGATCATCTGGCAGGCTTTTGCACATTTTCCGCATTTTATACACTTATCTTTATCCACTCTGTATTTATACAGGGAAACAGGATTAAAGATGGAATAAAGTGCTCCCAAAGGACAGATATATTTGCAGAACGGACGGTAGATCAAAATGGAGAGAATAATCGTTATGATCAGGATCACATTCTTCCATATGTACAGCCAGCCCAGTGCACTGCGCATGGATTTATTCAGAAGTACCAGTGGCAGTCCGCCCTCCAGTGTTCCTGCCGGGCAGATCAGTTTGCAGAAATAGGGTGCCCCCTGTCCCATAATATCCACCAGAAACAATGGAAGCAGAATTACAAATACTGCGAAAATCACATATTTCAGCTTACGAAGCAGCTTGTCGCCTTTGAATGTGCGGATTTTCTTAGGAAATGGAATCTTATTCAGCAGATCCTGAATCAGTCCGAAGGGACAGAGAAAACCGCAGATCAGCCTTCCCACCATAGCTCCGATGAAGATAAGAAATCCCACCACATAATAAGCCATCTTGAAATTCCAACTCCCTATCACAGCCTGAAGAGAACCGATAGGACAGGCGCCAACAGCACCGGGGCAGGAATAGCAGTTCAGGCCCGGAACACAGGCATTTTTCAATTTGCCTGTGTAAATTTTGCCTGTGACAAAGCCGGTAACATGACTGTTTGTAATGAACGCCCACAGTGCCTGGATTCCGTGGCGGGGCCACTCATTGATCCTCATATTTTTTGTGTTTTGTTTCTTATTACTTTTGTTATCGCTGTTCTTTTGATTACTCATTTATCCTATTCCTACACATTCCATACAGATATTAATGGCTTTTGTAAACACCACTGCCAACTCTCCGCGGGAAATCCCATATCCCATAAAGCAGACTCCCACAAGCATAAGAATCACAGCCGGCCATTTACTGTTCCATATTTTGCTGGTTTTTAATTTTATTCATTTATTTTCCCTCTGTGACATTCTCCAGCTCTTTTTCCACGATCTCTTTCCACTCGTCCAGACTGTGGCTTCCGGAGTAGGTCTCACCTACAATATTTCCGTTTTTGTCAACAAAGAAGGTTTCCGGGAAAGCAGAGATTCCATTGAGACGTCCGTTCATCATTCCGGAATCCGGGATCAGGAATGGATAAGATGCCTTTGTTTTCTTCTGAAGTACCTGAGCCTTTTTCACTGCTTCCTCATCCTGCTTTCCACCACTGCTACTGTATCCAGTGTCACGCCTACTACTCCCACACCTTTATCCTTCATCTCCTGATAAAGTTTCTCCAGATCAGGAATCTCATTGACACATGGAGAACACCAGGTGGTGAAAATATTTACCATAGTCAGATCATATTTGCTGAAGATATCCTGTGTGTAAGTTTTTCCATCAACTCCTGTTGTTTCAAATTTACCTACATTTGTTCCTTCAGTCGCCTCTGTACTGTCAGAAGTATCCTGTGGCTGGTCAAATGCAGAGAGCATCTGGAAAGGAGTCATTTCTGTAAGTGTTACCTCAATCCCCTCCACATCCTTTAACAGGTCTGCATCTGCATCCTTGTTTGTGCTGAGATAATATTTATATTTACCGTCACTGCTGGTACCCAGTTCTTTATGCTCTGTACAGCCGGTAATCGTATCCAGATCTTTCTGGGATTCCTCATCATACATTCCGATCACACCTACTCTGCTGAGACTTTTCAGCCAGTCGTCATATCCGGTACCCATCTTGTCCACCTCTGCATCCTTCTGCTCATCTGTCAGGGTGCACCAGCTTGCTGTGGCATATGTGACTGCATCTGCATTGTCATTCCATCTCTCATCTGTAAACATGGAAATGTTCTTCTTCTCCATCTGCTCTTTCAGATCTTTGGAAATCCCTAATTTCATTCCAAGGAATGGATATTCATAAGTATCCTGTGCCGGCTGAGCAATCTCTGACGGTTTGAAGGATCCTGCGATCAGACCTTCGGAAGCTGCCACACTGCCATCTTCTGCTGCCTGAGCATCCTTTCCATCCATCTGAACCGCACCTGCACCGGCTTCCTCTGCAGGCACTGAAAGAGTTTCCTCTGCATGTGCAGTTACAATACCTCCCATAGATGTCACACTTAATACACCTGCTGCAAAAATCGCCATTAATCTCATTCTTCTGTTTTTCATTATAAGTAAGCTCCCTTCATTTTTTACTGTTATGATTTTTATATTACTTTTAAGCCAAGCCGATAAAAACATACACTTCTCTACCTGCTCCTAACCAAATAACTGCTTCACAGTTTAATTGGTTAATTCCTTATGTCTGTCCGCAGATTTGGATTTTGTCCCCGCATAACAGGCATCGTTTTATTGATATGCACACATTATAGCATCTGAGAAATAAAATCTGTGTTAAGAAAATAACTTTTTTCAAAATTTTATTTCATGGCCAGTCACAGACAAATCTGAAACTTGGTGACATGCTCTCGCCACTTAAATCTTACAGATTTTGAAGTGGGAGCTTCCTGCTCAATTGCCCTTCAGGGCAAAGCTAAAACAGGCTATCCCCGCGTGTCCCGCGGTTCTTTTTTATCCGGTTACGGATCTTTTCTGTGCTATTATGCACATTTTTTATATATTCTTTTTCCTTCTTTCAGAATATTGACCGCCGCATTCACATCCCGGTCCATCCGGTTTCCACATTCGCATAGGTAT
>ENA-OQIR01000035-OQIR01000035.1-human-gut-metagenome-genome-assembly--contig:-NODE-35-length-54225-cov-2.868646_pt1 | contig 54225 bp, 60 predicted proteins | sample MGYA00242580_ERZ504745 | MGnify/ENA primary metagenome ERZ504745 (study PRJEB26092, sample SAMD00036214) | human gut metagenome | host: Homo sapiens | study: EMG produced TPA metagenomics assembly of...
GATGATGATCCGATGAAGATCGTGAAAGCTATCCGCATCGCAAAGAAATGTATGCGTATTGTATATGAAAATATTTATTTTGCAATCGGAATCAAGGTAATCTGTCTGCTTCTTGGTGCAGTGGGTATTGCCAATATGTGGGTTGCGATTTTTGCAGATGTCGGAGTTATGATCATTGCAGTGCTGAATGCGATCAGACTTTGTTTGTTAAAAAATTGTAGTTACCTGAACTGAATAGTTTAGAGAGAAAGCGAGAAAAATATGGCAGAAGAGAGAGAAGAAATCATCTGTGATTGCCAGGAGATTCATGAGGATCTTCTGAAGATCGTGAATGAGACTATGCCGGATGAAGAAGAACTGTATGATCTGGCGGATCTGTTTAAGGTATTTGCAGATTCCACCCGAATCAGAATCCTGTTTGTGCTGTTTGAATCTGAAGTGTGTGTTTGTGATCTGGCAAAGGTCCTGAACATGACCCAGTCCGCAGTGTCCCATCAGCTTCGTATCCTCAAGCAGAATAAACTGGTGAAGGCCCGCAGAGACGGAAAATCTATTTTTTATTCTCTGGCAGATGATCATGTCCGCACGATTATCAACCAGGGACGGGAACATATAGAAGAAGATTGAAAAAAGCATCAGTTATCTGAAAGATTATAAATTCAGATACTGATGCTTTTAAAATTATAGATGAACTCTTTTCAAAATCTCGTTAGTAAGTCCGCCGATTACTACCCCGGCAGCAACACCTGCCACCAGAAGTGCCGGTGCGTATACAAACACACTTGCATTTTGTACGATCAGCATGGCAATGATCAACTGACCGATATTATGGGAAACACCTCCTGCAACGCTGACACCGATCAGACTGAAGGAGGTTTTTTTCAGCATAAGTGTCATAACTGTCATACTAAGCGCGGCCCCTGCCAGACTGTACAGGATACTGAACAGATTTCCGAACATAAATCCGATCACCAGAATGCGGACAACAGAAACCAGGGCAGCCTCCCTAAATGAATATTTCTTCAAAATAAAAAGTACTCCCAGATTGGCAAGTCCAAGTTTAATCCCCGGAATCCCCGCAAAACCGGCACCAGTGATTCCACATATCCCAAATAATCGTCACAGCTGAAAAAAGCCCAAGGCAGGCTGTTTTTGCTTCATAAATCTATTTTCTCCTCTCAAAAAATCCAAAATGGAATTATCAGAATTCTTCAGACATTTTAACACAGAAAAAATATTCCCGCAACCACAAGTTAGATGTAACTAATACTGATTTTTACTGAAAGCATTTATTGAGAAAAAATGACGAATATCCCCGGTAAAAAAGTGTGGATTTTTTCAGACAGACATGTTACTATTTCATAAGTTAGTAGTAACTAATCCACATGATTACTGCTGACAGCCTACCTATAGCAATCCTATATGAATATCTTTGGCAGAAGTCACTCCCTTTTGGTAAAAGTAAAATCCCTTTGGTTAATAAGTTGATTAACCCTCTGGTAAGAGTGATTCCACAAAAAAATTTTAGAAGAGGAGAAAAACATGACAAACAAAAAACTTATGAAAAAAATAGCACCTGTTGTAATGAGTGCCGCAGTTGCTATGACCAGCATGTCATATGCAGTTCTGGCATCTGATTTCACAGACAGTGGGTACTTACAGACAGCACAGATTTCTCTGTTTCCGAAGAGTTTGCCGCCGAGAATGCGCAGGAAGAATTTACCACCGAAGATGTCCAGGATGCTTTTGCTGCAGAAGCACAGCAGGGCGAAGCTTATGTGCTTATGAATATTCCATACGATGATTTCTACAAGGCAGAACTGAAAAATAATGATGTAAAAGTTGATGCTTTCACATCTGCAACTCTTAATAAATCAAGAACCGCAGGTATGATGAACGGAAATTCCGCTTATCACGTAGACCCCAATGGAACCGATGTAACAGGTGTTACTTTCCCTGTAAAGGTCAGTGATCTTTCCCTTCTGAAAGACCAGAAGCAGGTCACAGATTCCGACTCTGTAACGATCACAGTGACAAACAGAGGACAGACAAGCAGCAACACCTATACAGGAAAAGATTCCCTGATTGAAAATGCCTCTTACTCTTATTACATTTTAAGTGAAACACCGTCTTATTACAAAGAACTTACTGTAAATGCAGATGGCAGCTATTCTTTCTCAGCAATGAAAGGTGCCCAGACAAAGAACGTTACTATTGATGCTACATTAAAAACAGAGACAAATTACGGTGATTATGAGCTTGATCTTAACAATGAGGCTTTTGCAGCAGTAATTGATACAAATACAGATAAAATCTATGGTGTAACCGTAAATACTACAGACGGAACCAACTATGGCCTGCGTCATCTGGAGAATATCTGGCGTGGAAGTATGCTTGCCTGGGGAACCGGATATACAACAGAAGTTCACGGATGCCCTGTTTCTTCTGCACATTATAAATCAATCATGGGAAAAACAATTGACAGCGTTACTTATTATACAGATAAGGGTATGATCACTTTTGATGTTCCGGATGTAAAAGTGCAGACAACTACAGGAATCAAGGCAACAGTAGCAGATATTATGAATACAGATACTTCTGCAGCAGTTACCTTTGACCAGGTTCTGCCTGCAGACTTCAAGGCACAGTATACAGTAGACGGAACAGCGGTTTCCTGCACAGACGGAAAACTTACGGTTGGAACTCTTGCACTGGGAACGCACAAGGTTGAAATTGCAGATGCCAGCGGAAAATATGCAGCCATTGTAACTGAATTTACAGTAAATACAGACAAAATGCCGGCTTCTTATGACAGTAACGAGACAAAACTGGTTGCAGCAAAAGGCATTACAGCAGAAGAGTTCTCTGCATACATTAAGAGCATCAGCAAAGTAAAAGTTGATGATACAGAATATGCCGCAACAGGAAGAGGAAGCAAGGTCATTGTAAAAGAAGATGGAACTCTTGATCTCACAGATCTTCAGGTAACAGACACAACTGTTTTCGAAATAACTGCTGTAGGATATAAGAATAATCTTACTTTTACTTACAAAGAAGCAGAAAATACATTTGAATTAAATACTTCTTCCAAGACTCTTTATACAAAAGGCAGCACAAAAACTACTCTCAAAGTTACAACAAACCTTACCGATAAAATCACATGGAAATCCAGCAACAAAAAAGTGGCTACAGTAAACAGCAAAGGTGTTGTAACTGCTAAAGCAAAAGGAACAGCAGTGATCACAGCATCCTGTGGAGAATATAAAGTAACCTGCAAGATAACAGTTAAAAATCCATCCCTGAAACTTAGCAAATCTTCAGCAACTGTAAAAGTTGGAAAAACAACAAAAATTTCTGCAAAGGCAACTCCATCAGGAAAGGTTACTTACAAGTCAAGCAACAGCAAGATTGCAACAGTAAGCTCCAAAGGCGTTGTAAAAGGAAAGAAAAAAGGTACTGCCAAAATCACAGTAACCTGCAATGGTGTTAAGAAAGTATTTACAGTAAAAGTAAAATAAACGATAACAGGTAAATAATTCACACAATAAATGACCTCGGATTTTGCTCCGGGGTCATCTTAATGAGAAAAAACAACATTAGCAGAATCTGTTATATATAGATTTTTATATACTAAAATGATACACTTTTAAAGTTAGTTGTGATTAAGTTTTGCTTCATTTAAAAACAGATATCATATCCGGCAAAAATAAAATGAAGGAGAGGAAACAACGTGAATAATCAAAACTTTTATCTGCGTCTGATCGCACTTTTGCTGATCATCATGGTGGTATTTTTCTATAACGGAACAGTAAAAGATAAGGAACAGGCCCAGGATATTGCAGATCTGACTGCCAAAACAGAGAGCCTGGAGAACCAGCAGGACCAGATCCTTACAGCATTAAAGGAAACTTATGAGGAACAGAAAACAGCAGCAGAAAGTAATGCTTCTTCTGATGTATCTTCGGAAGCTGATAATAAATCTGAAAAGGATTCTGCAGAGGATAAAGAAAATACAGATCAGGCAGATTCTGAAGAAACCGATGATTCTGACAATGTATATAAAAATGGCACCTTCGAAGGTTCAGGAACCGGATACGGTGGAACGATCACTGTTCAGGTGACTCTGGAAGATGATACCATTACAGCAGTCAGTGTAGTCAGTGCACCAGGTGAGGACAGTGCTTATCTGTCACAGGGCGAGAATGTCATAAACAGTGTCATCAGCGAGCAGAGCACAGATGTTGACACTATTTCCGGAGCAACTTTCAGTTCTACCGGTATCTTAGAAGCAGTAAATGACGCATTATCAAAGGCGGAAAACGCATGAAAAAGAAACAACGAAAGGTACGGCTGATCCGTGCCGCCATACAGCTTATATTTTTTATAGCAGCGCCCTCCCTTTTTTCCACAGCATTTGCAGGAATCAAATCCATCTTTCTTGCAATCGGAGGACAGCAGAGCGTAACCTGGAACTCTTTTCTGGATATTACGGCATTACTGTTGATCATTACTATTTTGTTCGGACGTCATTTCTGCGGTTATGCCTGTGCGTTTGGCTCGCTGGGAGATGCTCTGTATGAGCTTACCGCATTTATCCGTGCGAAATGTTTTGGAAAAAAGAAAAAACATGGATATCCGGAGGAATGGGTACACAGATTGCAGAAAGTAAAATATGTACTCCTTGCGTTCCTGCTTCTTTCCTGCATGACAGGATTCTATTCTAAATTACAGGGAATGAGTCCATGGGATGTATTCTCCATGCTTACAACAGGCAGACTGCCGAAATCTACCTACATTGTGGGAACAGTTCTGCTGATCCTGATCATGGCCGGAATGTGTACACAGGAGCGTTTCTTCTGCCAGTTTCTCTGTCCCATGGGAGCAGTATTTGCAATCATGCCGATCATCCCGGGAGCACTTTTCAAACGGAATCGTCCAAACTGTGCGCCAAAGTGCACTCTCTGTAAGAAGAGATGTCCGGCACATCTGGATATTGACGGCGATACTGCACATTCAGGGGAATGCATCTGCTGTCACGCCTGCACTGCAGTCTGCCCAAGGAAAAATATTCATACAGGCACTGTTATTGATAAAAATTAGCAACTGCTAACTTATTGAAAAAATTTGATTAGTAAGAACTAACTATATTGGTAGACATACTATCCATACAGTGATATAGTCTATAGAGTTAGTTGGAAACAACAATAAGAGGATAAGGAATCAGAAAATATATGACAAACAGACGCTCTTTTGTACTGGGACTTTTTATTACAGCCTCTCTTTTATGCACATCCCGGACTGCATGGGGAAACTCTGAAATAAACACATACACCAAAACAGACTTTGCTATGGACACCGTAGTATCAGAGACTCTTTACACAACAGGTGAGGATATCACAGCAGACATAATCTCTGCATTAAAAGATGTGGAAGAAAACTGGATCTCCTGGACAAAAGAAAGTTCTCAGATATATCAGATCAATCAAAATGCCGGGAATACAACAACGGTATCTGATGAAACTGCCACCTGTTTAAAACAGGTACTGGATTTGTCGAAAGCTTCTGGCGGAGCCATGGATCCTACTATGGGAAGAGTGATCCGCCTGTGGGACATTGACGGAGAAAATCCGCACATTCCTTCAGATGATGAATTAAATTCCCTGCTTGAAAATGTAGGATATGACAAGGTGACTCTGGATGGAAATAAAGTTACCATGCCGGAGGGAGTAACTCTTGATCTGGGGGCTGCAGGTAAGGGAATCGGCTGCGATGCAGCACAGAAGATTCTTGATGCAGATAAAAATGTATCAGGCATGATCCTGAATCTGGGCGGCAGCAGTGTTATGAGCTATGGAAGCAAACCCGACGGCTCTGCCTGGCAGGTAGCTGTCACTGATCCGCGGGATACAGAAGGTGATTACCTGGGAGTAGTTACTCTGAATGGTACTGAATTTTTATCTACTTCCGGAGATTACGAAAAATACTTTATAGAAGATGGTGTTCGATATCATCATATACTGGATCCTGCTACAGGATATCCTGCAAGAAGCGGTCTCACATCTGTGACGGTTGTGTGTGATGACGGCCTGAACGCAGACGGACTTTCCACTGCATGCTTTGTACTGGGAAAAGAAAAGGCAGAAGAACTTTTGAAGAAATACAATGCAGACGGACTGTTCGTAGATGATTCTGATCATGTCTGGATGACGGAAGGCATGAAAGAAAGATTTCAATTACTGAAAGATACTTATTCCATCGGTAAATAGGTTTATCTTATATAAAGATCTCTGAACTGTCAAAAATTTCAGTTTTCCGGACAGTTTGGAAATATATTTATTAACTCATATTCAGGAGGATTTAAAGGTATGCGCAAGGGAAATTTAATCAAAATGGCAGCTCCTGCAATTTTAAGTGCAGCAATGATGGTTTCAGGATTACCGGTTATGGCTGCGGATTTTACATCTGATACTGCTGTGGAGACTGAGGCACAGACAGATGAGTTTGATGCAGCAGATGACACCGCTGATGCTTTTGCAGGCGATGAGGAAACACCTTTTGTTGACGATCAGGCAGCAGAAGATGAATCGCTGCAACAGCAGAAACAGGCTACAAATATGTCTATGCAGGTCTGACATGGGCACAGTACTGGCATCTGAGGGAGTTTATAATGCTGCAAACACAGCTTCCAATGGAACAAAAGACAGCCATGATGAACTTGACAAAGGCGGTTTCGACACAGTAACCAGAGCTACTGTAAACCATGGCCTGCACAGAGGAAGCTACCAGTGTGAAGCAATCATGTATGACAAAAACGGCGGTTCTTATGAGATTTCCTACTGGACCTCAGCTAATGATGCAGTTCTTACAGACGGAACAACTGTAAAGCTGAATCAGCCTGAAAGAGGACAGATTACAAAAGCTGATGGAAGTGTTGTAGAATTCGACCATTATAACGTAGTAGGCCTGAAATATGTACCTGTCGCAGTAAAAGCAGAAGATTATGAAGCCTTCAAATCCCAGTTCAAGGTTGTGGAAGACGGAAGCACAGTTGCCGGAGGATTTGGAGAAAACAATTTGCAGTCCTATAGTGCAGTTGCGGATGTTACCGCTGAAACAAACGGCTTAAAAGAAGCTGTAAAAGGTTCCGATGGAACATTCACATTCAAGGCCAGAACAAACGGTACAGGTTCCGGACTTAAAGATCAGGCACTCCAGACAGCATCCAATGTTACCGCAACAGTAAAAGAAGCCAGCGGAAGCTACGGCGAATTCTTAAGAGTAGATATTACAGGTGACAGATATGGAGCTCTTGGAGCTAAAATGTATGCTGTAAGATGGGATTACTACGGAAATGGTGACAAAGTTCTGGCATCTTACGGAACAAAATTTGCAGCAGATAACTGGATGCATAAAGCTATGGGAATCCAGCTTGGGCTGACAGATTCCTATCGTTGCCAGCTTCCGTCAGGAACAGACGGAACAGGTAAATGGAAAATCACTGTATACGCTATGGGATATGCAGACACTGTATTTGATGTCACAGCAACAGATGCTAACATTGTAAAACCAGACGCCGGAGAAGCTGATACAACAGCATTAAAAGCTGCTGTTGAAAAAGCAGATGCATTAAAAGAAGCAGACTATACAGCAGATTCCTGGAAGTCCATGCAGGTAGAGCTTGCAGAAGCCAAAGACCTTCTGGCAAAAGAAAAACCAACCCAGGCAGAAGTTGATGAAGCTACTACTCATCTGACAGCAGCAGTAGACGCCCTTGTAAAAGCAGATACTTCCAAAGCAGCCGTAACTCTTAACAAAAAAACTGCAACTGTCTACAAAGGAAAAACAACGACTCTGAAAGCAACTGTAACAGGTACAACAGGAGCAGTAACATTTACTTCCAGTAACACAAAAGTTGCAACAGTAAACAAAACAACCGGTAAAGTTACAGCAAAAGCAGCCGGAAAAGCAGTGATTACAGCTAAATGCGGAAACGTAAAAGCAACCTGCACAGTAACAGTTAAAAATCCAACTCTGAAGCTTGCAAAAACATCAGCATCTGTAAAAGTTGGAAAGACAACTAAGATTGCGGCAAAAGCAACTCCATCCGGAAAAATCACATACAAATCCAGCAATAAGAAAATTGCTACTGTATCTTCCAATGGTACAGTAAAAGGTATCAAGAAAGGTACAGCTAAGATTACAGTAACATGCAATAGGTGTATCCAAGACATTTAAAGTAACTGTAAAATAATCGGATTAATTCAGTGTGAAAATTAACTGATTCACAGACATAGAAAAGAAATCCTGTATTCCGGTCAAAAGGGCAGGGTTTCTTTTCCTTGTAAAACATAAAATGACAGATATTCAATGTGAAGTCACGTAGTGAAAGCGGATAGTTTTGTCTGTTTAATTATATAACGTTTCTGGAAAATACAGAGGGGATAAGTCTTGAAATTTAACATAATGCTGTTAGTAGGAAATTTGCTATCTATATTTTCCAGAAATGTTATAAAAGAAGAGGAGAGGATTTATGAACAAGAATAATGAGCAGAAAAAAATACGAATCCTGAAACAAATCAGAAACAGGATAATTTAAAACCCTGGTTAAAGCTTCTTCCGGCAGCTGCCGTTTTTGCAGCAGTCTGTGTGACCTGTTATCAGACTGAAAAAAGCCCTGTAGACACCGCTGTAGTTTCTAATAATAGTATTATGTCTACTGATGATATCAAAGAACTGATTGCAACAGGAAATACCCACGACGAAGTTTTACAGGAATCTTCTGCAAAAAGCAGCAAAGCATCAGCAAAAACATCAAAGAAAGCCAAAAAAGCCAGTAAGATAAAAACCGGCACAAAGAAAAATGCTTCTACCGGAGCCGCTGCAAATGGCAGCGCTGCCGGCGGAGGTGGTGCAGGAAGTACTGTCACACCAACTACACAAGTTCCGACTGACGGATATGTGGATGGAACTTATACAGGCTCCGGAACCGGATTCGGTGGAACGATCACTGTGCAGGTAACTGTCAGCAATCATAAAATTGCATCAATCAATATTTTGAATGCCTCCAGCGAAACAGCTTCCTATTTTGCCAATGCACAGGGAGTAGTCAGCAGAATTATTTCCAGCCAGTCACCAAACGTAGATGCGGTGAGTGGGGCTACCTATTCCTCAAATGGAATTATCACAGCGGTCCAGAACGCATTGTCTCAGGCGATTCCATCAGGAAACCAGACAACAGCCACACCAACACCAACGCCGTCACCAAAACCTACAAAGAAACCAGTTCCAACACCAAATCCGGATAAAGAATCTCCATACAAAGATGGTACTTATACTGGAACTGCACAAGGTTACAGCGGAACGGTAACCCTGACTGCGAAGATAAAAAAGGGAATTATCAAATCTCTCGATGTAAAGCATACCGATACACCACAGTTTTTCCAGAAGGCATGGGAGGTTCTTGAAAATTCAATCATTCAGAATCAGTCCGCTGATGGAATCGACACTGTCAGTGGTGCGACCTATTCATCCAAAGGAATCTTAAATGCGATGAAAGATATCCAGAAACAGGCTGCCAAAACGAACGCAAAAGTAACTCCGACACCAGTTCCAACGGAAACTCCGAACGTACTCCGACACCGGAAGCAACACCGACGCCAGAGGTAACACCAACTCCTGAAAACACACCCGCTCCGACAGAAACGCCTGAACCGACACCAACCCCAGACGAAACACCGGAGCCGACACCTGAACCGCAAGGACCGTATAAAGACGGAACATACTCCGCTTCAAGTTATGGCTATAGTGGAAGAGTAGAAGTAACGGTAACCATCCAGAACGGTCAGATTGCTTCCATCGAACAGAGCAACAGTGATTCACCGGAATACTTCGACTATGCATGGGGAACTCTCTATCCTCAGATCATGGGAAATCAGTCTGCCGATGGCATTGATACAGCAAGTGGTGCAACATTCTCCTCTGAGGGAATCCTCGGAGCCGTTCAAAAAGCTCTTGCGCAGGCTCTTGCATAGAAATTGTAAAAATGGAATTTATGTGATATAATCACTATTAGTGAATACTAACTTTTCTAAATCATTAAAATGGAGGATGCTATTATGATTAAAACAACTGTAAAAGTAGACGGAATGATGTGCGGAATGTGCGAATCTCATGTCAATGACGCAGTAAGAAAAGCTTTCCAGGTAGATAAAGTCTCATCTTCCCACAGCAAAGGCGAAACCACTCTTATCACTGATGCACCTGTCGATGAAGCCAGATTAAAAGCGACGATTAATGCCACAGGATATGAAGTAAAGGGAATTACCTCAGAGCTTTATGAAAAGAAAAAAGGACTGTTTTCATTCCTTCATAAATAAATCGGTAATTGCCAGGTTCATCAGGCAGTAACTCCTATACAAAACCGGACATGGATTTTGATAACCTCAAGATTCTTTGTCCGGTTTTTGTAACTTTTTTATAGCTTTTTGTCGATAAATCTCGAAGAATGGTGGCAAGAAGTCTGATAATTTAGTAAAAATCGGTTGTGATTTTTGCGCAGTTATGATACACTGAATGCAGTTAAAAAATTGATAGAAAATTACAATCTGGAGACGAAATAATGAAAAGAAAAATAGAAATTGTCTGCTGGATTTTGTTTACTTTATGCTCTGGTGTTTGCTTCTTTGTTAATTTCATGAGCAAACCTCCAGTGGACGATACCCATACTTTTACTTTATATATGATCGGTGCTGCAGTAGTATCTATATTATATCCGATGTCCATGTTCATCCTTGGATTGAGAAACCGATATTTATACGATAAACTAAATGAAATTGCTGAAGAAAAAGACGAAAGCTTAAAGACAAAGACGTCCAGATCATCTGTTTCCACACCTGTATCTGGATACCCGGTACCTGACATAAATATCCTCGTCAGTGCCCTTACTTCTGAACAAAAACTTACAGAAGAAGAGAAAGATTACTTACTTGAATACATTAAAAAGAAATGACGTGATATCTAATGAAACTACTGACCTGTATGTCCATCGCAGGATCAATCCCCGTTGTGATCTGTTTACTTATGTACCTGATTCAACACGCTGATTACAATTACACTTTAGGCAGAAGATTACTGATAACGGGTATCTTCTTTTATCTGATGCCTGTGCAATTGATAAAATATCTGATTCCAAAAGATGTATTTCCAACATCTATGCTGATCACAGATGAATCTCAGCTATATTTATCAGGTTCTTTGTCCTTCACTCCAGAAAGACAGGGTGAATATATATGGATGCCGCAATGGTTTGATATCATATCTAAGATATGGCTGGTAGCAATCATTATTTTCGCCATTTATCAAATCATCAGCTTCTGGAGAGGAGCTCATTCCATTCAGAATTATATATTTGATAAAGTGGAAGATTCAGACAATAACCAAGTATATTATCTGATTCCTGATGGAATCTGCGGACCATGTACAATCGGATTTTTCCGTCAGAAAATTGTATTTCCAGAGAGTTTCCCTATGTTACATTCAGAATATGACATGGTATATAAGCATGAACATTCTCATCTGAAAAATCACGACAATCTGGTAAAAGTATTATGCCTTCTGGTTTTGTGCCTGCACTGGATGAATCCGGTGGCATACCTTTTACTCTTCCTTTACATAGATACAGCAGAAATAATCAGTGACAGAGCTGCCGTAGAAGGCTGTTCAAAAGAACGCCGCAAAGACTATGCCATACTGCTGGTAAACGAAGCCTCAACTCCGGACAAAAATCCGGTTATGTGGAAAAATAATCTTTTCAGCAATAAAAAGAAAAGCGGAAAGAACATGAAAATCTTAAAAAGGAGGATCAACTACATGATGAAGGAAAAGAAAAAAGGATTGTTACAGAGAGGGATTATGGTCGCTGTGTCTGCACTGACAATAGTTACTGGAGCTGGAACGGTGTTGGCGTATGAGCGATGCAGTCATCAGATATTAGCGTTGAAGAAAGTATCACATTTGACACTCCTGAAATCACCAGTTTTGAATTTTCAGGCGAATTTGTATCAACTGAAGATGTTTCTGAAAGTGATAATATATTTGTAACACTGGATGGAGAACAAATTCCTATTTATGATATGACAGTTCCTCATGCATTATGTACACACAGTATGGTTAATGGATATTTAAAAAATCATACAAGTAATGGTAAAGGTGGTTGCACTGTAAAGGTGTATACCTGTCAAAGATGTGAAAAATGTGGCTATTTAGCAAATGCAGTATATAAAAATACTATCACATATGCCGTATGCCCACATTAAAATTGTAATAATTGTAAATTTCTGGACTTCAGTTATTAGTTGTACGTGATATTATAACTAATAACTGAAGTTTATTTTATTTATAAGCAAATGATTAAATAGCATCAATATAAAATATTTTGAAATACTTTCTCAACTTTTTTTAAATTTAGCTCTTGCATTATATTGTAGGTTAGAATATACTAACTTATAGAGTTAGACAACTTAAACTCTCGTGTAAATCAATCATTTAAACTCCATCCGAAACCTAGCTGAAGTTTTCGGAATCCGTGAATCATATTTGTCTAACCACGGTCATGCTGAAGCCGTATGCCAGATATGATTCATGTGTACACAGCCATATAGCCAATGGTCTGTTACACTTTGGTACATCCTTTTAACAGCTATATTCTTGTTTCTCGCGCATTGCATGAATACAGCTTTTTAGAAGTGATGTACCAGCAGTTTAATGTAATATCAGAAAGGGGATTTATCATGTACTTAGAAATTGAGAAAGTAGTAGGAAGAGAAATTCTGGATTCCAGAGGAAATCCGACAGTCGAGGCAGAAGTATATCTGATGGACGGCACTGTTGCAAGAGGAACAGCTCCAAGCGGTGCTTCCACAGGTGAATTTGAGGCTCTGGAATTAAGAGATGGAGATAAAGCTCGTTACCTTGGAAAAGGCGTACAGAAAGCAGTAGAAAACATCAATACAACAATCAACGAAGCAATCGAAGGTCTCGATGCAAGTGACATTTATGCAGTAGATGCAGCAATGATCGCAGCAGACGGAACAAAAGATAAATCCAAACTTGGAGCAAATGCAATCCTTGCAGTATCTATCGCATGCTGCAGAGCAGCAGCAACTTCTCTTGAGATTCCGCTGTATCGTTTCCTTGGCGGAGTATCCGGAAACCGTCTTCCAGTTCCAATGATGAACATCGTAAACGGTGGATGCCACGCATTATCATCCGGTCTGGATGTACAGGAATTCATGATCATGCCAGTTGGAGCACCTTCCTTCAAAGAATGCTTAAGATGGTGTGCAGAAGTCTTCCACGCACTTGCTTCTATCCTGAAAGAACGCGGACTTGCAACATCAGTAGGTGATGAAGGTGGTTTCGCACCTGCACTGAAATCTGATGAAGAAGCAATCGAAACAATTCTTGAAGCAGTTAAGAAAGCCGGATATGAACCAGGTAAAGACTTCAAGATCGCTATGGACGCAGCTTCCTCTGAATGGAAGAGCGAAAAAGGTAAAGGATACTACAAACTTCCAAAAGCAGGAACAGAGTATACATCCGAAGAGCTCATTGAGCACTGGGCTAAATTGTGCGAGAAATATCCGATCATCTCCATCGAAGACGGTCTGGATGAAGAAGACTGGGAAGGATGGCAGAAACTTACAGCAAGACTTGGCGACAAAGTACAGCTTGTCGGTGATGACCTGTTTGTTACAAATACAGAGAGACTTGCAAAAGGTATCAGCCTTGGCGCAGGTAATGCGATCCTGATCAAATTAAACCAGATCGGTTCCGTATCTGAAACACTGGAAGCAATTAAAATGGCTCACAAAGCAGGCTACACCGCAATTTCTTCTCATCGTTCCGGCGAGACAGCAGATACAACAATCGCAGACCTTGCAGTAGCACTGAATACCTGCCAGATTAAGACCGGAGCTCCAAGCAGATCTGAACGTGTTGCGAAATACAATCAGCTTCTCCGTATCGAAGAAGAACTCGGCGCAAGCGCAGTATATCCGGGAATGAAAGCTTTTAATGTGAAACAGGACTAAACAGAACTATGGCAATCCGCGTAAATAATGCATACCATAAATAAAATAAACCTGTAAAATGCAAAATGCATTTCTCATCTGAATCGTTTAGTGAGAAATGCATTTTTGTATATGAGATTTTATTATATTCACTCATCTGGATAAATACTGTCTGTTTCTTCCGGTTTCTTCAGATATCCCCTTACAACAGGCTCGATCGTCTGTTCCATAAGCCGGTGAAGCAGTTCTGTCGTAATATTATGATCTCCCAGAAGCGAATTATACAGGAAGTTTCCTGACAGTTCTTCAGTAATAGAACTCAGTCCTGCCAGGATCATTTTTTTACCGGGTGTTTCGTTCCATCTGATCTCAATTTCATCATCTTCATGAAAGAAAATGTGCGCCTTTCGTTTCACACATTCTTCGATAAAAGTAATCTCCAGCTTTAATACTGGGATGTCGTTTTCATCCCTTGCAAATTCTCCCAGTGTAGCTACAAGGTAATGTTCTCCATGAAGATCAACACATCCATCCGCAGCCTTTCCAAATCCAACAGGAAGTTTATGGATCACCTCACCTTCGGTAAAAGAAACGTAAAAGTTTCCCGCATCATAAGTAAAAGAAATTTCAGAAATACCATCTGTCATATTATTGTGGAATACCTGCACAAACAACGGCGCAATTCCAATATTCTGCTGTTCCATAACATAAGTTCTGCCGCTTACAGCCCGCATAAAACTGTGATGATCAGATGGGCGATCAACGGCTGCTGAAATACGGTAGCTGTATTTTTTATCTGAATGCTTCCTTCTGAAAACTACATTTCTTTTCCATCCCCCGCGCAGAGAAGTACTTCTGTTATTATTTTCTCCATTTTCCAGTTCTCCGCACAACCATTTCAGAAGACTATGGGAGAGTGGATTCTCAGGTAGAACATCGGCGGGATGATAATTAACAGGGAAATATTTCCGAATGATATTCAGCATGACACAGTCCTGAAACATTTCTTTATTTCCAGCATTTGTGACAAGAACCATATCCATATCCGGATAAATAATAACATTCTGTCCCAACATTCCGTTATATTCAAAGCTTCCCGGGCGCTGTTCCATCCATAGCTGATATCCATATCCATAGGTGTCATTCTGAGTTTTCAGATGTCGTGCCGTAGATATTTCTATCCAATATTCAGACACCAGCTGCTGACCATTCCATTTTCCCCTCTGAAGATACAGCTGGCCGAGTTTTGCCATGTCTTCTGCACAGAGAAACAGTCCCCAGCCGCCTTTTGTAATTCCTTTCGGACAGGTTTCCCAGTAATATTTCGTGATACCAAGAGGATCAAACAGTCTCGGAGTCAGATATTCGGTCAGGGTTTCTCCTGTACGTTTCGTCACGATTGCAGAAAGAACATAAGTATTCAGACTGTTATATTGAAACTCTGTTCCGGGTTTTCCATTGACAGATGCATTCAGAAAACTTCCAAGCCAGTCATTTCCGGACACGATACCTGATTCATTAAAAGTTACGCCGCTTGTCATGGTCAGCAGATTCTCTACTGTGATCACAGGGCGGAAAATCTTTGAAAAGGCATTTATATGATCCGGAAAAATGTCATAAATATTTTCATCGAGTTTTAATTTTTCCTCTTCGATCAACATGCCGATTGCCATACCTGTGATGCTCTTGCACATGGAATGTGTAATATGCCACATTCCTTTAGGGTATGGTGCAAAATTACATTCACAGATTACCTTGCCATGACGCAGTGCCATAAAATGATGCATTTCCGTATCTTTGGAAGCATCCAGTTCCCGAAGAAGGGCAGCAAACAGATCAGAGGAGATTCCCTGACTCTCCGGTGTGGCACGTAAAAATGCCTGCTCATAAACTGCATCAAACGGAAAATCCGGTTTCTGTGGGAAATAATCTACCCGTGTACCACCTGTCTTTCCAAGGATCATATTTAAAACCAGTTCTGCAACCGCAATCTGTTCTTTTGCCATAGAGAATACCTCCTTTTTCGGATTTATTTTGATTATACAGACCTCATACAACAAATGCAAATTATATTTTTACGAGAAAGGATATTACCAGTGGACAGTAGCGCAGGATTCTCTTCCTGCGGAAGCTCACTTTAGTGACATAATAAAACGCTGCGGAATGAACCGCAGCCAGTAATAAGTTTCATCTGTTTACCTTTCGTCAAAAGCAACAAAATCCGTATGATGTCCTACATATTTGTAAGCAGGACGAATGATCTTATTTGCATTAATCAGTTCTTCCAGACGGTGAGCACTCCAGCCCGGCATACGTGCAATAGCAAGATCGGAGTAAATAATTCTTCCGGAATCCCAAGCATGCTGTATACAAATCCACTGTAGAAGTCCACATTTGCGCAGACATTTTTAAACAGTTTTCTATGTTCCATAATCAGTTTGCCGGCAATATTTTCTACTCTGTTATAAAGCTCGAATTCCTCTGTCATTCCCTTTTCCTCAGCAAGTGCCTGGGCAAAGCGTTTCAGGATCACTTCTCGAGGATCGGAAAGTGTATAGACTGCATGCCCCATACCATAGATCAGCCCTGCATGATCAAATGCTTCTTTATTCAGAACCTTCTGGAGGTAAGCTATGATTTCATCTTCGTTATCCCAGTGATCTTGATCTACATGAGACTTCAGATCAGCAAACATATTCTGAACTTTAAGGTTTGCTCCACCATGACGAGGTCCCTTCAGAGATCCGATGGATGCAGCAGTAGAAGAGTAGGTATCTGTCCCTGAAGAAGTTACCACATGAGTGGTGAAAGTGGAGTTATTACCGCCACCATGCTCAGCATGCAGGATCAGTGCAATATCCAGAACTTTTGCTTCCAGTTCTGTGTATTTTCCATCCGGGCGAAGCATAAGAAGAATGTTCTCGGCAAGAGAAAGCCCCTTCTGCGGATTACGGATAAATAAGGTATCATCCTTTCTGAAATGGCGATATGCATGGTAAGAATATACGGCAATTTCAGGAAGCTTTGCAATCAGTTCCAGAGACTGACGAAGTACATTTTCAGGAGAAATATCTTCCGGATTGTCATCATATGTATAGAGAGCCAGAACACAACGCTGCATGGCATTCATAATATTGGCATTGGTTCCTTTCATAACAACATCGCGGACAAAACGACCGCCAAGCTCCTCCATATCAGACATCATATCCAGAAATCTGGAAAGTTCTTCCTTATCAGGGAGCTTACCGAAGATCAGAAGATAAATTGTTTCTTCAAATCCAAAACGTCTTCCGTTCAGACCACTGATGATATCCTGTACATTGATTCCCTGATAGTATAAACGTCCATCAGCCGGAATCTGTCTGCCGTTGATCAGATTATAACCATTAACATCAGAAATCTCTGTAAGACCTGTCAGGACACCTTTACCCGCGGAGTCACGAAGACCTCTTTTTACATTATATTCTACATACAGATTTGGATCGATATGATGATTCTTGAGCAGTTCCTGTTCAAAGAATCTCATTTTGTCACGAAGCTGTCCGGAATCTTCCAGACTCATCATTTCATGTTTTCCATAATATCATTCCTCATTTCCCCGTTATTTATCTACAGCAATACTCGCAAATTCACTTATAGCAATACTCGTAAATAATGCATATTATAGTGAATTTTATTAAAAAACACTGATACAGTGAATTGCAGATGCATCCTTGCGATCAGTGTTTTACTATGGCGAACATTTGTATTTGTACCTATTTAAACATTGTACAGTAAAGTGATGGGAAAGGCAAGATAAAGATTGTATTTTTTTCATACAATCATATTAAAGTGATAACGCTTTAAAATTATACAGAAGGAAAATTATGAAAAATATAACACAAAATCATGGAACGTGCTATAATAGCCAACAGAAAGCATGATAAAGGGGAAGTGAGAAAAGAAATGTCAGAAAGAAAAATGAAACGAGTTGAGGACTCCTTAACAGAGCAGTCTCATTTATTAATGCCAAAGTGTCTGAATGCCGCAGGTTATCTGTTTGGCGGACAGCTGCTTGCATGGATTGATGAAACAGCAGGTATTGTTGCCAAACGTCATGCGGAAATGAATGTGGTAACTGTTGCAGTAGACAATATGTATTTCAAGGCCGGAGCCAGAGTGAACGATACCATCGTTCTCATCGGACGGCTTACGCATGTGGGACGTTCTTCCATGGAAGTCCGTATTGATACTTACTGTGAAGCCCTTGATGGAACCAGAACCATGATCAACCGTGCATATTTTATTATGGTTGGAACAGATGAACATCAGCATCCTGTGGAAGTACCGGGACTTATCATTGAGGGAGTTACTCAGCAGATAGAGAATGAAGCTGCACAGAAACGTGCAAAACTCTGGAAAGTACGCAGACAGGAAGGATTTTAACAAAACAGCCGCAAATGCGGCTGTTTTTGTTTATCAGTAACATTTACTGCAAGGTCCGTATCCCATAGCCTCGGCTTCTGATTTGGATACCTGTCTGGCTGTATCCGGGTTCATTCTTCCACAGTTGGGAATGCTGTGATATTTTTCGCCGGTTGCAGGGATCCATACCATTGTTCCTACATCTGCATTGTTGGATTCTTCCTGTTCAGGTACCGGATCAGAAGTGGTAGTTTCTTCCTGCCAGGAGTTTCCACCAGTGCCACCTGCAGAAGCATTTACAGAGGAGTCTCCGGAAGAATAATCATTGCATGGCTCCTGTGACCAGGAAATATTTGTTCCATCGGAGACTGCAATGATTGTACCCTGTTTATCTGTTCGGAATACAGGGATTCCCATATCTGATAAACGTCCCATTGTATCTGCTGACGGATGATTATACTGATTATTGATTCCGCAGCTTATGACTGCGTAAGATGGAGAAGTCGCCTCAAGGAAATCCCAGGTAGTTGAACTTGCAGACCCATGATGACCAACAGAAAGAACATCGCAATCAAGGTTCATACCAGTACTGATCATATCCTGTTCACTGGTTTCCTCTGCATCTCCGGTAAAAATAAAGCTATTTGAACCATTTTCAAGTTTGATTACAAGAGAGTTATCATTACTGTTCTGGCTGATACCATTCGGTGCAAGAACAGTGAAACTTCCGGTGCCAAAATCAAATGTTTCACCTACAGAAGGATACTGTACGATAATTGCATTTGCAGTGGCAGTATTCATAAAATTATTGAATAAATTTGAAGTATGTACATAGTCTGGTCCGAATATATTACTTACAGAGAAATTGTCTATACATGGAACAAGACCGCCGATATGATCTTCATCATAGTGAGAAGCGATCATATAGTCAATGTTTTCCACATTCTGTTCCTGTAAGTAGGAGATGATCAGATCAGCATGGCTCTGATCCCCGCCATCGTACAAAAGATTTTGTCCTCCGGACTGTACTAAGATGGCATTTCCCTGTCCAACGTCAATAAAATGAACTGCCATCTCACTGTTGCCTTCAGCTTTTACCGTCAGTGCTGATTGCGGAACTAAGGTAAACAGCAGAAGGAACAGAGATAGAATTAGTGATAGTAACCTGTTTTGTTTCTTCATAAAAAGCCTCCTGAATGTTAATAACAGTTTGATTATACCATTTATTGAGAAACAAAAACATAATTATAATACAAACAATCCAGTCCATCCTGGATCGTGTTTGAAAATGCTTTAGCGTGAAGTCCTGCGTCCAATCGATTAATAATCTATCTACTGAACTTCTTCTCCGTTATCTTCCATGTGTCAGAGCTATCCAGAGAACCATCTGTCTCGTTACCGGAATTGTCGTCACTGGGATAATCAATCTGATCGGAAGAATCATTCCCTGTATCGTCAGACGATGTCTGATCACTGCTTCCATCATCAGAAGATCCATCTCCTGTATCTGTATTATCATTCTCCTGCCCTGTATCATCCAGAGAACCGTCCTGCGTCGTATCAGTATTGTAAGAAGAGTCATCGTAAGAAGTATCATTATAACTGTTGTCATAATCAGAATCATCATAGTTACTTCCTGAGTGTAAATGGTAAATCCATCCTCCTCAGCCTGAGCTTCTGCCTGTGCCTGAGCCTCAGCAGCAGTCTCCGGAGCTTCCGTAAAGTTTGTAACAGCTTTGACACTGTATTACCGGTAGGTGCCACAGCAGAAACTGCAAACATCGCGCCACAAAGCAGGATTGCAGTTCCGGCAATCTGAATTTCATCTATATGTCTCATGGTTTATATTCTCCTTGCTTATCTATGTTTGTTTCTTTCTATTTCTATGCATATCCAGATTATTTACAGCAATATTATATACCTTAAGTGGATTTTTTTGTAGAGTAAATTTTAAGTTACTGTTCATACATCACTATCCTGCGAGGTGTTTTGGCATGAATATGCCAAAATCCTGAGATATACAAGCCAAAATTGAAAAAAACTGGATTCTGTCTGAAAAATCTGTTATTATAAGAATCGTATGAATATAATTTCAACTATAATACAGTTTATCTAATTATTTTCTTTCCTGTATGATATCAGGGTAAAAAATCCCCATAAAATTGAAATTATAAATTTAAAAACAGAGGTGTCATTTATGAGCTGGTATAATGAGGCAATTTTCTATCACATCTATCCACTGGGTTTAACCGGTGCGCCGAAGCACAATGACTACAGTGCTCCTGTTTCCCGTCTGAACACATTACTTCCATGGATCGACCACATCAGAGAAATCGGATGTACAGCATTATACATCGGACCTTTATTCGAGAGTGTAGGACATGGCTATGAAACCACAGATTACAAAAAGCTGGATTCCCGTCTTGGAACCAACGAAGACCTTAAAAACTTCGTGGCAGCCTGTCATGAAAAAGAGATCAAAGTTATTTTCGATGGTGTATTCAATCACACAGGCCGTGATTTCTTTGCATTTAAAGATATTCAGCAAAACTGCGAACATTCCAGATATCTCAACTGGTACTGCAATGTGAACTTCGGAGGAAATACGGAATACAATGACGGCTTCTCCTACGAAAACTGGGGTGGATACAACCTTCTGGTAAAATTAAACCAAAGAAACCCGGAAGTACAGAATTACATCTGTGATGTGATCCGTTTCTGGGTATCAGAATTTGATGTAGATGGAATCCGTCTGGATGCGGCAGATGTCCTTGATTTTGACTTCATGCGTGCTCTCCGCCGTACAGCAGCAGAAGTAAAAGAAGATTTCTGGCTTATGGGCGAAGTGATCCATGGTGATTACAGCAGATGGGTAAATGGAGAAACGCTCCACAGTGTAACAAACTATGCCCTGCATAAAGCACTCTACAGCGGACATAACGATCATAACTATTTCGAGATCGCACATACTGTAAAATACCTCCAGAATATGGGAAATCTTGATCTCTACAACTTTGTGGATAACCATGATGTAGAACGTATTTATACCAAGCTTTCAAATAAAGCACATTTTGCACCTGTTCATGTCTTACTCTATACACTTCCGGGTGTACCAAGTATCTATTACGGCTCTGAGTTCGGTATTGAAGGAAAGAAAGAGAAATTCTCCGATGACAGCCTCAGACCGGCTCTGGATATTAAAGACTATGCAGATGCAGTACAGAAGAATCCATGTACAGCCCTGATCGCAGCTCTTGGAAAGATACGACAGCATACACCTGCATTAAGCTACGGAAGCTACGCTGAACTTCAGCTTACCAACCGCCAGTTTGCATTTGCCCGTGACCTTGACGGAATACGTGTGATCGTTACCGTAAATAACGATGATAATGCAGCAGATATGAGCCTTCCGGCAGGAAATTGCGCAGAATATATCGGAACCTCACGGGCCGTAAAGTACCTGTTCAGGATGGACGTATCAATGTAACAGTAGCCGCAAACAGCGGTGAAATCTGGGTTCCGGCGGGTGAAATGCCAGAATATATATCAGTAAAAACAGAAATTGCAGATATCAAAAAAGTACAGGAAGAAACAGAAGAAACAACTTCCACTCAGACTGAGTCTCCTGCACAGAAAACAATAACCGCAGCAGCAAAAGCAGAAGATATTCAGCCTGAAAAAACTGCCGATACTTCAGCTACATCAGCAGAAAACAGTTTTCCGGAAATACGGAAGCCGCTGTTGAAAAGGAAAAGACAGTAATTGTAGATCTGAATAAATCTCCGGAAGACATGACTGTAGATGAATTACAGCAGGCAATCCTTGCCAAAATGGCAGGCAATGGTCCTGTCACAGACCAGATGAAGAAAACAGTATATGATAATATCTGGCATGATTCTCTGGTAAACTGGCTCAAGAGCTTCCACTGATCAGATTATCGTCAGTATTTTTCATCTTTTCTTTCATTAATAAAAGAGGTAAATTTCCATGTGGTCAATTTTTTTTGCCTTTGACTAAATATTTTTTTGGTGGTAAGATATGGATACAGATACAGACAATCAATCACACTAAATCGTACGGGAGGAATTCACTCATGAAAACACTTGAAACAAAAAAAGCACCAGCAGCAATCGGACCATATTCTCAGGCAAAAATGACAGGAAACTTCTTATTTGCATCCGGTCAGATTCCGGTAGACCCGGCTACAGGTGAAGTTGCAGGCGATAAAATCGAAACACAGGCAGAGCAGTCCTGCAAGAACGTAGGAGCAATTCTTGAAGAAGCCGGACTTACATTTGACAATGTTATCAAAACGACATGCTTCCTTGCTGATATGGCAGATTTCGCTGCATTCAACGCTGTGTATGAGAAATACTTCACAAGCAAACCGGCCCGCTCCTGCGTTGCTGTAAAACAGCTTCCGAAAAACGTACTCTGCGAAGTGGAAGCTATCGCTGTAGCTGAGTAATTCAGCCAAACCACAATATAAAATAAATATTCCAAAACAATTTCTGAATCTGATTCAGATTGGGGAAACAGCCAGGGAAAAATCTACCTGGCTGTTTTTTGTTTTCAGGCTACCTGCGATTACTGATATTTGCTATAATAGTATAAAAGAATTCCGGCAAAATGAAAGGTAAAAGTTATGAGATCAATATCCATATATGCACTTACGAGAAATCAGAATACAGATTCTCTGTCAAAACTGGAACGTCAGTTATCCGGTCGGGAATATTTCCTCAAAATACGGGAATGGGAACTTCAGAGTATGAAAGCACTGGTACGCCAGTTAGAATCGCATATGACTAAAGTCTGTTCCCTGCGCTTTTTCTATTCCTACCAGATTCCAAAACTCGGGAAAGAATTTGATCTTCTCCAGATCAAAGACGACCAGATCATAAATATTGAACTGAAAAGCGGAGCTGTATCTGAGGAGGCAATTCGTAAACAGCTTATGCAGAACCGTTATTATCTTTCCGTTCTCGGACGCTCCATACAGTCTTATACGTATATCAGCAGTCAGAATCGCCTTGTCAGGCTTACCAATCATGATCATGTTGCAGAAGCGACTGGACAGAACTGTGCGGATCACTGCAAAAGGAGAGCAGTGATTATCAGGGGAATATTGACGATCTGTTTCAGGCCGAACTATATCTGATTTCCCCCATCACAGAACCGGCCCGTTTCCTGAAAAAAGAATACTTCCTGACTTCCCAGCAGCGGGATATCCAGCGCCAGATCTTAAAGAAACTCCGTATCAGCCGGTTCGAATATTTCTGTTTTACCGGACTTCCCGGAACAGGAAAAACATTGCTTCTCTATGATATCGCCATGAAACTGTCCAGGCGTCAGCAGATATGCATGATTCACTGTGGCAATGCCGGAAAAGAATGGAAAATACTGCATAAACGCTTACAACGTATTGCTTTTCTTTCGGACAATCAGCTGACCGAAAATACAGAGCTGAAACATTACAGTGCAGTTCTGGTAGACGAAGCACATTTGCTTTCTTCAGAAAAACTGCAGATTCTGTTAACGCAATCGGAGGGGGAGTTTCCTGTAATATTTTCCAGCGATTCCGAAGATGCCATATGTCCTGAAGAATTAGGGGTAAATACATTAAAACTCATAGAAAACCTGCCGGAAATCCAGATGTTTCACTTAACCAACCGCATCCGTACCAATGCGGAACTTTCCTCATTTATCCAGAATATGATACACCTTACAGACAGAAAAACCTCAAAACCCTATCCGCATGTTTCTGTTGTATATGCAAATAATGAAGAGGAGACTGCTGCCTTACTGGAAGATTATATACATCAGGGTTATGAATATGAGATTACTGCCGTGAGAGACATAAAACGTCTTGTTATCATATTGGACGAACGATATTACTATGATCAGAACAGATATCTGCGTTCAAAACATTTCAAAGAAGGCAGGTCTGATGTCCGTAATTTATTTCACTGGCTGAATCAGGCCAAAGAGGAACTTTCTATAATTGTCAGAGAAAATACATATGTATACGAAACATTACTCACGCTTTTACAGCCTGATACTGTCAGATAAAAACTGCAAACTATCCGACTCTCCCTTGAAATCCCCCACCATTCCGTATATAATAGGAATATTGTGGGGATTTTCCCTGCTTAACACAATGTTGATACAATAACCTCTGAAAGGAATACTATGAGAACTCTAGCTTTAAGCGATGAAATTTTAATGAAAGTTGACAAGGCTGCCCGTTACATCGGTGGTGAAGTCAACTCTGTAATGAAAGATAAGAATGACGTAGATATCCGCTTTGCCATGTGCTTTCCGGATGTCTATGAGATCGGCATGTCCAATCTGGGTATGATGATCCTCTACAACATGTTCAATGAACGTGAAGATGTCTGGTGTGAGCGTGTCTTTTCTCCGTGGATGGATCTGGATGAAATTATGCGTGAGGAACATATTCCTCTCTTTGCCCTAGAATCCCAGGAGCCTGTAAAGGAGTTTGATTTCCTTGGTATTACTCTTGGATATGAGATGTGTTATACCAATGTACTTCAGATCCTGGATCTGAGCCATATTTCACTTCTGGCAAAAGATCGAAAAGAAGATGACCCTATCGTGATCGGCGGTGGTGCATGTGCATACAATCCTGAACCGATTGCTGAATTTTTTGATATGTTTTATATTGGTGAGGGTGAGACTGTCTATGATGCTCTGTTTGATGTATATAAGGCAACCAAGGCAGCAGGCGGATCAAGAAAAGATTTCCTTTTTGCAGCATCCAAAATCCCCGGAATCTATGTTCCTTCTTTATATAATGTATCATACAAAGAAGATGGGACAATTGCCTCCTTTACACCAGTTAAAGAAGGGATACCTGAGAAAGTCTGTAAACAGCTGATCACTGATATTACAAAGGATTACCGCGCAATCAAAGCTCCTGTTGTACCTTTTATCAAAGCTACTCAGGATCGTGTTACCCTGGAGATCCAGCGTGGATGTATCCGCGGATGCCGCTTTTGTCAAGCAGGTATGATCTACCGTCCTACAAGAGAGCGTGATGTAGAGGAATTAAAGGCAAGTGCAAGGGAAATGCTTCAGAATACAGGACATGAGGAAATTTCTTTAAGTTCTCTAAGCTCCAGTGATTACTCTGAACTGAAAGAGCTGGTCAACTTCCTGATTGAAGAATTCCATGGCAATGCCGTCAATATCTCTCTGCCATCCCTTCGTATTGATGCCTTTGCGCTGGATGTTATGAGCAAGGTACAGGATGTAAAGAAGAGCAGCCTTACTTTCGCACCGGAAGCCGGTTCCCAGCGTCTGCGTAATGTTATCAATAAAGGTCTGACAGAAGAATGATTCTTCATGGTGCAGGTGAGGCATTTAAGGCGGATGGAATCAGGTAAAGCTTTACTTTATGCTTGGTCTTCCTACAGAAACTGAGGAGGACATGAAGGGCATTGCTCATCTTGCACAGAAGATCGCAGAAACCTATTACGAAGAAGTTCCAAAGGAGCAGCGAAAAGGTAAGGTTCAGGTAAATGTAAGTACTTCATTCTTTGTACCAAAGCCATTCACTCCATTCCAGTGGGCAGGCATGTACAGAGAAGAAGATTTCGTGGAAAAAGCAAAGGTCGTAAAAAGTGAGATCCGTGCACAGGTAAACCAGAGAAGTATCCGCTACAGTTGGCATGAGCCGGATGTCACGATCCTTGAAGGCTTCCTCGCCAGAGGTGACCGCCGTTGTGCGCAGGTTATTCTGAAAGCATACGAAAAAGGTGCAATCTATGATGCCTGGTCAGAGAGTTTTGATTATAACATATGGAAAGAAGCTTTTGCAGAAACCAATACAGACATTGATTTCTATACACTCCGCGAACGTTCTACAGACGAGATCCTTCCATGGGATTTCATTGATGCAGGAGTGACCAAAAAGTTCCTGATCCACGAATGGGAACAGGCAAAGAAAGAAACCGTAACACCCAACTGCCGTCAGAAATGTTCAGGCTGCGGTGCTATGCGTTATGGCGGAGGTGTATGTTATGAAGGTAAGAATTAAATTCAGCAAAGAGGGTCCTGTTAAATTTGTGGGACATCTGGATACCATGCGTTATTTCCAGAAGGCTATCCGCAGAGCCAATCTTCCGGTTGCTTTTTCCGGTGGATACAGTCCGCATATGATCATGTCTTTTGCCGCACCATTAGGAGTTGGTACGGAAAGTCTGGGAGAGTACTTCGATCTGGAGTTGGCAGAGACAGTTCCTACTTCAGAGATCACAAGACGTCTGGATGCAGTGATGGTAGAAGGGGTACATGTACTCAGTACCCGTCAGGTTGAGGACGGAAAGGCGGGTAAGGCAATGTCACTGGTGGCAGCAGCCGATTATTATGTAGAATTTCGTCCGGGAAAAGAGCCTGAAATTTCCTGGAAAGATAAAATCAGTGATTTCCTGGCGCAGCCGGAGATCACAGTAATGAAAAAGACCAAACGAAGCGAAAAGGAAATTGATATTCGCCCGTTTATCTATAAGATGGAACTTCAGGGAGACAAGATCTTTATGATGCTTGCTTCCGCAAGTGCCAATTACACAAAACCGGAACTGGTAACAGATACATTCTTCTCATGGCTTGGCATAGAACTTCCGGAATTTGCTTATTCCATCAAACGTCTGGAAGTATACGCAGATAAAGGAACAGAGGAAGAACATAAATTTGTAACTCTGGAAGCACTGGGTGAAGAAGTTGAGTAAACTGATTATTACCCAAATGAATATCCGGCAGATTCCATGCTATGTATGTGCGTATGAAGAAGACGGTAAAGTAATGGAACTGCGCTTCGAACCTGTTGGGGAGAAATCTTCTCTTGGAAATATTTATGTTGGACAGATAGAGAATATAGCTGCCAATATCGGTGCTGCATTCGTACAGATTTCTGCCGGGGAAAAATGCTACCTGCAGCTTTCCGATGCTCCAAATGCGATTTATGCTTCTGTAAAAAAAGGTGACCGCCCATTAAAGGCAGGAGATGAAATCCTTGTGCAGATCAGCCGGGAAGCAATGAAGGGAAAACTACCGGCTGTAACCACGAATCTGAATTTTACAGGCAAATATCTGGTTCTTACAACCGGCGATAAGAAATTTGGTCTGTCTTCCAAACTTTCCAATGATGACAGAAGCCGTATCAGTAAGTGGATGGAAGCAGAAGTTAACCGTCCGGATAAAGAGTTTGGTATCATCGTTCGTACAAATGCAGCAGATGCATCAAAAGAAGAAATACTGAAAGAACTGGAATACCTGAAGGGCCTGTATCATAAGGCTGCTGTAGACGGAAGATCCCGTACCTGTTTCAGCTGCGTATATAGAACAGAGCCTTTTTATATCTCTGCAGTCCGCGACGCCAACAGCCGGAACCTGGAAGAGATCATAACAGATATCCCTGAGATATCTCGACAGATTTCTGACTATCTTAACAGTAACAGCCCGGAGGAAAAAGAGAAGCTGCGGTTTTATGATGATAAACTTCTACCTCTTTACAAACTTTATCGCCTGGAAACTGTCTTAGAAGAAATCCAGCATGAGAAAGTCTGGCTGAACAGTGGTGGATTTCTGGTGATCCAGCAGACAGAAGCCTTCGTATCCATTGATGTAAACAGCGGAAAGTTTACAGGCAAAAAGAAAATGCAGGAAACTTACCGAAAAATCAATTTGGAGGCAGCAAAGGAAATTGCCAGACAGTTGCGTCTCAGAAACCTGTCCGGAATTATTCTGATTGATTTTATTAATATGGAAAATCAGGATCATCAGGATGAACTGTTCCATGTCCTGCAGAAATATCTGCGCAAAGATCCGGTAAAGGCAAAAGCAGTGGACATCACTCCACTGCACATCCTGGAACTTACCAGAAAGAAAGTGCGAAAACCTGTGATTGAGGAAATCAGAGAATTATAGTTTGCCATAAAATGATTATGTAAACCAAATGAACATCTGCAATTCTCATCGATATTTTTCCGTAACTGAATAACTGCTCTGCAGTTTGTATTTTATCACAGATCCTGACGGATACCGGATTGAAATTGTACCTGTAAAATAAAAGAAAAAAAATCAAAGAAATTGAAAAAAACTTATTGACAAATCGAATTTTGTCCGCTATTATAAATGAGATGCCGCACAGAGAGGTACAAGCACCGAAAGGTCACCATATCTGGCGAGTAAAGATTATAGGAGGTGCCACAGATGTACGCAATTATTGCAACAGGTGGTAAACAGTACAAAGTTGCTGAAGGCGACGTAATCAGAGTTGAGAAACTCGGTGTTGAAGCTGGTGAAACTGTTACTTTTGATAATGTTATTGCAGTAAGCAATGACGGATTAAAAGCTGGTGAAGATGTGAAAGATGCCAGTGTTACCGCTACTGTAGTTGAGAACGGTAAAGCAAAAAAAGTTATCGTTTACAAATACAAGAGAAAAACTGGATATCACAAGAAAAACGGTCACAGACAGCAGTACACTAAAGTAAAAATCGAAAAGATTAACGGTTAATCTGGTGTCATTATGATTACAATTACAGTTAAGAAGAGAAATGGAAATTATCTGGAATTTGTTTCGAAAGGTCACGCCGGATATGCAGAGGAAGGACAGGATATTGTCTGTGCTGCTGTCTCTGTACTAGTGATCAATACTGTAAATTCTCTTGAGACATTTACAGATGATCAGTTTGAAGTGCAGGAAGATGACGGCTATGTATCTTTTCATTTTACGGCTCCGGTTACTGAGAGGGGAACCCTTCTCATGGATTCGCTGATTCTCGGACTAACAGAAATTGAACATAGTTATAACAATCGATATTTGACAGTAAAAGTCAAGGAGGTGTAACAACATGATGAAAATGAACCTTCAGTTATTCGCACATAAAAAAGGAGTTGGTTCTACAAAGAACGGTCGTGATTCCGAATCCAAGAGATTAGGTGCGAAGAGAGCAGACGGACAGTTTGTTAAAGCTGGAAATATTCTTTACAGACAGCGCGGAACTAAGATCCATGCTGGTGAGAACGTAGGTTGCGGTAAAGATTATACTTTATTCGCACTTAAAGATGGTGTCGTAAGATTTACCAGAAAAGGACGCGATAAGAAACAGGTTTCTATCGTTCCAGTAGAAGCAGAATAATCTGGTTAAGCGAAGGCTTCAAATCTAATATGGGTTTGGAGCCTTTCTTTTATAGTAGAATTGCTATAGATTAAAAGAGTTATATGATATAAAAGAAACCATAGCAATCCTTGTAAATAATGCATATTGATCCGACTCATCAGAGTGCGAAATCCTGCTGAACGGTCTCAAATGCATTAATTTAAGAAGATTACTATTACGAAATAATCATTAGTAAAGGACAGAGGTGTGTCATATGTTTGCAGACAGAGCGAAAATCTATATCCGCTCCGGTAAAGGCGGCGACGGCCATGTAAGTTTCCGCAGAGAATTATATGTTCCGAATGGCGGTCCTGACGGCGGCGACGGCGGTCGTGGAGGAGACGTGATATTTGAGGTAGATGAAGGCCAGAACACCCTTGGCGACTACCGACACAGAAGAAAATATAAAGCAGAAGACGGACAGGAAGGCGGCAAAAAACGCTGCCATGGTGCCGATGGAAAAGATGTTGTATTAAAAGTTCCGGAAGGAACTGTTATCATGGATGCAGAATCCGGTAAAGTAATTGCTGATATGTCCGGTGAAAATAAACGCCAGATCGTATTAAGAGGCGGAAGAGGTGGCAAAGGAAACCAGCATTATGCGACTGCAACCATGCAGGTTCCGAAATATGCACAGCCAGGACAGCCTGCGCAGGAACTGGAAGTTCTTCTGGAGCTGAAAGTAATCGCAGACGTAGGTCTGGTTGGATTCCCGAATGTCGGAAAGTCCACATTCCTTTCCCGTGTTACCAACGCACAGCCGAAAATTGCCAACTATCACTTTACAACCCTGAGCCCAAATCTTGGCGTTGTAGATACTGAAAACGGTGGTTTTGTGATCGCTGATATTCCCGGTCTGATTGAAGGTGCTTCCGAAGGTGTGGGACTTGGACATGAGTTCCTCCGCCACATTGAACGTACCAGAGTCATTATCCACATTGTAGATGCAGCATCTACAGAGGGACGTGACCCAATCGATGATATTTACAAGATTAATAAAGAACTGGAAGCTTATAATCCGGAAATTGCTGCAAGACCACAGGTAATCGCAGCAAATAAAATCGACTGTATCTATACAGAAGACGGCGAAGAGAGCCCGATTGACAAACTTAAGGCAGAATTTGAGCCAAAAGGAATCCAGGTATATCCGATTTCCGCTGTCAGCGGTCAGGGTGTCAGAGAACTTTTATTCCATGTGAAAGAACTTCTTGACAGCTGCCCACAGGAACCTGTAGTATTTGAACAGGAATTCTTCCCTGAAGATATGTTGATCGGAGAAAACCTTCCATATACAGTAGAGCAGAGTCCTGAAGACCCGACAATTTTTGTTGTCGAGGGACCGAAGATTGAAAAGATGCTTGGCTACACAAATCTTGATTCCGAAAAAGGTTTCGCATTCTTCCAGAAATTCCTGAAAGAGGGAGGCATCCTGGAAGAACTTGAGAAGGCAGGCATTCAGGAAGGCGATACTGTGCGTATGTACGGATTTGATTTTGATTACTATAAATAGATTCAATAATGAAACAGATGTGGTAAGACGGATGATTCTGTCCGTTTGCAGAGAATAACAGAGGAAAATAAAAATGACAAGTAAACAGAGAGCTTATTTAAAAGGTCTTGCAATGACCATGGATCCAATCCTTCAGCTTGGAAAGGGTGGTCTTACTCCTGAGAACACAGCCGCAGTAGATGAGGCGCTTGCAGCCAGAGAACTGATCAAGATCAGTGTTCTTCAGAACTGCCTGGAGGATCCGCGCCAGATGGCTGAGGTTCTGGCAGAACGTACACGTTCCCAGATCGTACAGGTTATCGGCAAGAAAATTGTTTTATACCGTGAAGGCAAAAATGAAAAGAAAAAAATAGAATTACCCAGAAAATAATACGGAGTTTTTTATGGCTGACATCAAACACAGAATTGGTATTATGGGAGGTACTTTTGATCCCATCCACATGGGGCATCTGATTCTGGGAGAGAAAGCATACGAACAGTTCCGACTGGAAAAGGTACTGTTCATGCCTTCCGGAAATCCGCCTCACAAGAGAAACCGTCAGGGACGTGCCACAGATGAAGAAAGAGTTGAAATGGTCCGCAGGGCGATTACCGGAAATCCTCACTTTGAACTGTCGCTGACTGAAATGCATGAAAATGGTTATACTTACACTTATCATACACTGGAAATGCTAAAAGAGAAGAATCCGGATACTGATTATTATTTTATAATCGGCGCAGACTCCCTGTATGACTTTGATACATGGCGTGAACCGGAAAGAATCTGCAGAAACTGCATTCTGGTAACTGCTGTAAGAAATCATTCCACAATCGCAGAGCTCGAAGCAGAAATGAACCGTCTTTCGCTTAAATATAATGGCACATTTCTGACACTGAATACCACAAACCTTGATGTATCCAGCGAAATGCTCAGAAACTGGATCAGCGAAGATAAAAGTGTGCGTTACTATATTCCTGATCCGGTGATTGAGTATATCAGAGAAAACCAGATTTACAGTCTGGCCGAAAAGAAAGGATGATCTTCCGATGGCAGAGTATGATTTTATAAAAATGCAGAAAAAATTAGCAAAATATCTGGATGAGGATCGTTATGAACATACGTTGGGAGTTATGTTTACATGTGCAGCACTTGCCATGGTTCATGACTGTGATCTGATCACAGCCCAGACAGCCGGACTGCTCCATGACTGTGCAAAATGTATTCCGAACAAAAAGAAGCTGAAGATGTGCAGCCAGCATCATATTTCGGTATCTGAATTCGAACAGGAGCATCCTTTTTTACTTCATGCCAAGCTTGGAGCTTACGTAGCTAAGGCTAAGTATGATGTTACAGATGAAAATATTCTTTCTGCCATCACCTGGCATACTACCGGAAAGCCGGAGATGACACTGTTGGAAAAATCGTCTATATTGCCGATTATATTGAACCAAAACGTGATAAAGCTCCTAATCTTGCAATTGTACGTAAACTGGCTTTTCAGGATCTTGACGAATGTATGTATAAGATTTTGGGTGATACACTGGCTTATCTGGAGGAAAATCCGAAAGATATTGATAATGCTACGAAAGATGCTTTCTTGTATTACAGGGATTTACACATGAAAAGACAGTCCTGAGTATAAATTGTCTCGACTGGCAGAGTTTTACATATAGGGGACAGCACAACAGGGAGAACAGATTACGGATATAAATATTTATTTAGAGAAGATATATGTAGCTATTCAATAGTCTGTTGATCATGAAGATATTGAACAGTTACAAAAGCAGATAGAAAGAGAGGTTGTTTCCATGAACAGAGAACTTGAAATGGCAAAACTTGCCTGCCGCGCACTTGATGAGAAAAAAGGAAAAGATATTAAGGTAATAGACATCCATGAAGTATCTGTAATTGCCGATTATTTTGTAATTGCAAGTGCTTCCAACCAGAATCAGGTTCAGGCTATGGTTGACAATGTAGATGAAACACTTGGCAGAGCCGGATTTGAAGCAAAACAGATTGAGGGAACCAGAAACTCCAGCTGGGTTCTTATGGATTACGGCGATATGATCGTTCACGTATTTGACGAAGAGAATCGTCTTTTCTATGACCTCGAAAGAATCTGGAGAGATGGTAAGGTTCTTGACGTTAATGAATTTCTTGAGAAATAAGTAGAAAAAATTGTTACTGTTCACTCTGTTCACAGCAACACGCTTGCGATGCACAGACTTTATGCTAATCGCATAAAGTCGCGCGGTATGTCTCGGGTTTCTGTGACCTTCGTTCACAAAAAACACCTCGCGGGATATTACCAGTGAACAGTAACGAAAAATTTACAGTTATTCGGTGTAGAGCTGCGTAGCGAGGCGGATGATTTTATCCGCCTGACTTTGTGAAATTTGCAAAATAAAATACAGAGGAAATCAGATATCATCATTAAGAGATACCTGATTTCCTCTGTTGCTTTTTTGAATTGGTATAGTATAATTTGCAGTGTATGGGGACTTGCTTGATTCGGTGTAGAGCTGCGTAGCGAAGCGGATTGCGAATATCTGCCTGACTATTCACGTATCAGTTATATTACTCATACAAACGGAACACACCAAATACTTTGCCAAGAATCTGAAGACCTTCATGTACAAGGATTGGCTCCATTGTATCATTTTCCGGCTGGAGACGATAGTATCCTTTTTCTTTATGGAAAGTCTTAACTGTAGCACCGTCATCGATCAGCGCAACAACAATATCTCCATCCTCTGCTGTGGACTGCTGTTTTACCAGAACCTGATCTCCGTCAAAAATTCCGGCGTTTATCATACTTTCCCCTTTTACTTTCAACAGAAAGCTCTGTGAATTAGGCATAAACTCTGCAGGGATAGGGAAATAGCTTCAATATTCTCAACTGCCAGAAGTGGCTGTCCGGCTGCCACAGTTCCTATGATGGGAACATTCACAACCTCTCTGCGGACCAGATTAAAATTGTCATCAATAATCTCAATCGCACGTGGTTTCGTTGCATCTCTGCGGATATATCCATTTTTCTCCAGTGCTTCCAGATGTGAATGAACGGAAGAAGTAGATTTCAGGTTAACTGCCTCGCAGATTTCACGAACTGCCGGCGGAAATCCCCGGTTCAAAATCTCATTCTTTATGTAATCAAGAATCTCCTGCTGCTTTGGCGTGATTCTTCCATATGGCATAATTATACCCTCCTTTTTAAGTTATTTTTTGTTCGTACACTCTTCATAACCATTCAGCAGTCTGCTATTCTATGAGATGCTGAACAGTTTCTGATTTTTTTATCATATCATAATTCCTGACAAAAAGCAAACTTATATTCTGAAAATGTGTTCTTACTTATGTGCTCCCGTTACTGTTTACTCCATTCTCAGTAACGGATAGTGGTGTGTGAACAGTAACGATTATTGTGAATTCTTTATGAATAAACTTGTTTTTAAATGTGCAAAGTGTTACAATATTTTGGAAAATGGTGTAACTATTCAGCAGTCACTGTGAAATCGCTGAACAGTTATAGAATGATTATGAACTGCACAAAAAGGAGACATTCCATTGTCTGATAATAAATCAAAAAAAATGCCGGGAATCCTGGCAAGGCTTCGCATGGTCGTGGGGCTGAATATCGGAACGATCATGTTTGGCATCTTATTCATATATATGGCATTCAGTGCCATATTATATTTTACAACTACTCATATTGAGTCCTATCAAGTTACATCAGGACCTTTATCCCGCAACGAAACATATACCGGTCTTGCCATACGTGAAGAAAGTTTATGCAAGGCAGATTCATCAGGCTATATTACTTATTATGCAAGGGAGGGCAGTAAGATCAATGCTTCCGGAGCGGTGTACGGACTTAGTGATACAAAAACAGCTTCTGCTCCGGCATCTCTTGCCCCGGAAGAACTTTCAAAGGTACGGACTGATATGATGAGTTTTTCCAAAGGATTCAGTTCAAGTAAATTTAACAGCACCTACAGCTTTAAATATGAACTGAAGGGAAATATCCTTCAATATGCAGAGTCTGGCAATACCTCATCTGCTCCTCTTACTTCAGATGAGGACGGTGAAGGAAATGACAGTGGTGACAATGACAAAACAGCAGATATTTATCCCGGAAATCAAACTATCTGCCAGTCCCAATCTGATGGTATCGTTTTATATTCCATGGATAATTATGAAGGAAAAACAGTAGATGCTGTAAAGGCAGAAGATTTCGATCAGAATTCTTACCATGAAACAGATTTGAAAACTTCCGACAAGGTAAAAGCAGGAGATGATATTTATACCATTATCACAGATGAACGCTGGAGTCTTCTGATTCCTTTGAGCGACAGACAGGTTGAAAAACTGAAAGACCGTTCTACTATACGTGTCAAATTTTTAAAAGACGATATGACACAAAACGGAGATTTTTCCATTATTACCATAGATGGTGACAAATATGGACAGATTGATTTCAATAAAGGTCTGATTCGTTATGCATCTGACCGTTTTTTGGACATTGAACTTGTAACCAACACAGTTGTAGGTCTGAAAATCCCTCTTACCTCTATTGTAACCAAGGATTTTTATGTGATTCCATCCAGAATGGCCACTACACAGGATAATCAGACAGGTTTTACCCTTTATGAGGGGAAAAATAAAACAACATTTAAAAATGTGAGCATTTACGCAAGCATTGATGATTCATCTGTCTCCAAATTGGCAGTGGACGAAGCAGAACAACCTCAGATTTATTATGTTGACAAGAGTTCATTTAAGGAAGGGGATGCCCTGATCAATACGGATACCGGTGAAAAATATGTGATTGGAGAGACAGATACCTGGAGGGAGTATACTGTATTAATAAAGGCTATGCGGTTTTTCGCCGTATTGAAATACTTGATGAGAACGAAGAATATGCTATTGTATCTAAAAACACCACCTACGGTCTTTCCAGATATGATCACATTGTTAGAAACGCTGATAAAGTAAAGGAAGAAGACATTTTATACTAATTAAGGAGGCTTAATATGTTAGCTGATAAACTAAACCTTGTGAAAAAGAATATTGAAGAGGCCTGCGATACTGCAGGGCGTTCTCCCCAAGAGGTAACTCTTATTGCGTCAGTAAGACCAAACCGGTGGAAATGCTGAAAGAAGCATATGATGCGGGTGCAAGAGTGTTTGGGGAGAATAAGGTTCAGGAGATCGTAGATAAATACGATCAGATGCCATCAGATGTACAGTGGCACATGATCGGACATTTACAGAGAAATAAAGTGAAATATATTATTGATAAAGTATCTATGGTACACTCTGTAGATTCTGTCCGCCTGGCAGAGGCCATCGAAAAAGAGGCAGCAAAAAAAGATATCTGCATGCCGGTTCTGATCGAAGTAAATGTAGCAGGAGAGGAAAGTAAGTTTGGCCTTTCAGTCGAAGAGGTATTACCATTTCTGGAAGAAATTTCTTCTTATGAGCATCTTCAGGTAAAAGGACTTATGACAATTGCACCATTTGTAGCAAATCCTGAAGAAAACAGAGAAGTTTTTCAAAAATTAAAGAAATTAAGTGTTGACATTGCGGCCAAAAACATTAATAATGTTAATATGAGCGTCCTGAGTATGGGAATGACAAATGATTATCAGGTCGCAGTTGAGGAAGGGGCCACTATGGTGCGCGTGGGAACGGGTATCTTTGGCGAAAGAGATTACTCAATAAAAGAAGATTAAAATAAGATTGGAGATTAAAATGGGCGTTTTAGATAAATTTTTAGATGCCATCAAATTAAACGATGATTACGATGATGATGGATTCTTAGATGATGATCTGTTAGATGAGGAAGAAGATGATGACTTTCTCGATGACGATTTCGATGAGAAACCAAAGAAGAAATTTTTTGATAAATTCTCTAAGAAAAAAGAATCCGACGATAATGATGACTTCGATGATGTAGAAGAGAAAGCAGTAAAGACAGCTCCTAAACAGGCATCTGCTCCAAAACAGACCGCTTCGGCTCCGTCTAAGGTTACGGTTAAACAGGAACGCGCCGAACGCCAGACACGTCCTGCAGCATCTTCCAAGATTACTCCAATGAGAAGCAGCCGCAAATCAAATCAGGGCCCAAATATGGAAGTCTGTGTGATCAAACCTTCTTCTATGGAAGATACGCGTGAGATTGCTGACACTTTAGTAGATAATTCTACTGTTATTTTGAATCTGGAGGGAATTGATGTGGAACTGGCACAGAGGATCATCGATTTCACGTCCGGTGCATGCTATTCTTTAGGCGGCAGCCTTCAGAAAGTATCCAGCTATATCTTTGTACTTGGACCGTACAATGTAGATATTACCGGTGACCTTCAGAATATTCTGGGAGGCTCTGCTCCGTCTGTAAGAGCAGGATATTGATCCAGGATGGAAAAAGACGAATTTTTTCTTAAGAGAATCCGGGAATTGGCAAATCTCTCCTGGCAGAGAGATATCGTTACATTTTCGGATTTTCTTAATTTAAATGAACAGAATATAGTCAGTAGCCTGAAACATCAGTTTCCCCAGATTGTTATGGAGACGTCCGGAGGCTATGAGAATGCGGAGCGTCAGATGGTTGCATTTCATCCTGATGCTCTTGCTTTTACATGGGAATATCCCATCGACTGTCTGAGGATTGAACCAAAAGCTCTTAAATTCTCTGAAGAGCTTTCTCATCGTGATTATCTTGGTGCACTTCTCAATCTTGGAGTAGACAGAAGTGTGATCGGTGATATTGTTGTTCAGAAAAAGCTGCCTGGTTTTCTGCCAGAACAAATGACGGAATTCTTCTTGAAAATCTGTGCCAGGTCCGTCATACCAATATTCTGATCACAAAAGTGGAGGATTCTGATGAATTTCCACGCCCTGCCCTTGAATCTTGTCAGGCGGTACCTGCGCTTCGGTACGTCTGGATTCATTGATCTCGCTTGCTTTTAAGACATCCAGAAGCAGTATGGTATCTTATATTGAAGGCGGGCAGGTTTTTGTCAACGGAAAACTGATCACCAGCAACGGATATGAGCCGAAAGATGGTGACATTATATCTGTACGTGGGAAAGGACGGTTCATTTTTGACGGTGTTTCTCACCAGACAAAAAAAGGACGCTGCAGTGTGCGTATTATGCGCTATGTATAAATTTTGTAATAAAAGGAGAACAGGAAAATGGCAGAACAGAAATTACTTGTAAAGCGGGAAGGAGATTTCCATTATCCTATTTATTTTAAAAATGACTTTCAGGATCTTGCCGGTGCGATCAGAGAAGAAGGACTTGAAAACCGGAAAATCTGTATTGTGACAGACAGTCATGTTGCACCTCTTTATCATGAGGCAGTTAAATCAGCTCTTCAGGAAATTTCCTCTGAAATATTCTCTTTTGTATTTGAAGCTGGTGAAAAGAACAAAAACCTGAATACAGTACAGGAATTATATAAAACTTTGATTGAGAATGAAATGGACAGAAAAGGTCTGCTGGTTGCGCTGGGTGGCGGTGTTGTAGGTGATCTGACAGGTTTCGGAGCTTCCACTTACCTGAGAGGGATTGATTTTATCCAGGTTCCTACTACGCTTCTGGCACAGGTTGACAGCAGCGTAGGAGGTAAAACAGGTGTTGACTTCCTTCAGTACAAAAACATGGTAGGAGCTTTCCATCAGCCCCGCCTTGTATATATGAATATGAGTACCCTGCAGTCTCTTCCGAATCGGGAATTCACCTGTGGAATGGGTGAAATTCTTAAGACAGGACTGATCTGCGATGAAGAGTTCTTCCGTTTTGTATGTAAGAATCAGCCTGAGATCAGTAAATTGGATCTGAGTATGCTTTCCAGAATGATCCGCAGATGCTGCGAGATCAAGGCAGGTGTGGTAGAGCGTGATCCGAAGGAGCAGGGAGAACGTGCACTTTTAAATCTTGGTCACACAGTCGGACATGCAGTCGAAAAAATGAAAAACTTTCAGCTGCTTCATGGACAGTGTGTTGGAGTCGGTCTGATCGCTGCCGCTTATCTTTCCATGCAGAGAGGATTATTAACAGAAGAAGAATACGAAGAGATCAGAAAAGGGTGCCATTCTTATAATCTTCCTCTTTCTGTTGATTCACTGAATGCCGGGGATGTCCTGGCAGCAACAAAAAAAGACAAAAAAATGGAAGCCGGTCATATTAAATTTATCCTTATGGACGGGATCGGTAAAAGTTTTATAGACAAAACTGTCACAGATGAGGAACTGCTCCAGGCAATCCGGGAGATTCTGATATGACAGCTGTTTCCTCCGTATCTTCATGTATGCACTGGATTAGAGGCTGTATTATTATCCTTTTGCTGACAATCCTGGATCGAGGGAAGTAAATCTCTTGTTCTGGCGCAACTGAAAGATCAGTGATATCTCTCTCATTCCAGGAGTTCTTCAATTACGGTATCTCGAAAATCGTGGAATGGCCTTTGGATTGTTTGAAGGTAAAATTCCGGTGTTTGTGATTTTGTGCCTTTTGTTTTTTGGTGTATTTATCTATGTATATGCCAGAATCCCGAAAAACAGATATTATCTGCCGCTGTCAGTAACTGCACTGGTAATGGTTTCCGGTGCTCTTGGAAATTTTATTGACAGAGTATGCAGAGGCTATGTTGTGGATTTTATCTATTTTTCACTGATTGATTTTCCGGTATTTAATATAGCTGATATGTATGTGGTATGCAGTGGCATATTACTTGTTATGCTGGTGTGTTTCAGATACAAAAATGATGAAGATTATGACTTCTTAAGAATAAAAAAGGATTAGTATTATGGAAATTCTTAATTATCAGGTTTCTGACGGTCAGTCCGGTATCCGGATTGACCGCTATCTTTCAGAAATGAACGAAGAACTGTCACGTTCTTATATTCAAAAGCTGCTTAAAGAGCAGAAAATAACCGTCAATGGTTCTGCTGTAAAAGCCAACTACAAAGTTCAGGAAGGAGATGAAATCTCCGTAGCAGTTCCTGACATAAAAGAGCCGGATATACTTCCGGAAGATATCCCTCTGGATATTCTTTATGAAGATGATGATGTACTTATTGTAAATAAACCAAAGGGGATGGTGGTTCATCCCAGTGCCGGACATACTTCCGGAACATTGGTAAATGCTATTATGTTTCACTGTAAGGACAATCTGTCGGGGATCAATGGTGTTCTGCGTCCTGGTATTGTCCACAGAATCGATAAGGATACCACAGGTGCACTTCTTGTATGCAAGAATGATAATGCACACCGCAATCTGGCAGAACAGTTAAAAGAGCATTCTATCAGGCGTAGATACCGGGCAATCGTGGCAGGAGTACTGAAAGAAGACGAAGGGACGATCGAAGGTCCCATCGGGCGCCATCCGATTGACCGCAAAAAGATGGCTGTCAACTATAAAAACGGCAAGGATGCTGTCACACATTATAAAGTTCTGGAACGTTTCAAAAATGCCACTTATGTGGAATGCCGTCTGGAAACAGGCAGAACGCATCAGATTCGTGTGCATATGACAAGTATCGGTCATCCACTTCTGGGTGATGAAGTGTACGGTTCCGGTAAGAATCCTTATCATCTGCAGGGACAGACGCTTCATGCAATGATTCTTGGCTTTGTTCATCCATCAACGGGCGAATATATGGAGTTTACAGCTCCTTTACCTGAATATTTCGTTAAATTATTAGAAAAATTACGAAAGTAGTTTGCATTTTTTGGGAAATATTGTATAATATGTCTATCGAATATGTAACAGAAGGGAGTGCAGACTATGAATAGTACGAGTTCAATTATTACAATTGGTCGTGAGTACGGCAGTGGAGGAAGACAGATAGGTCAGGAAGTTGCCAAATATTTTGGTATTAAATGTTATGATAAAGAACTTCTCGAACATGCAGCAAATGAAAGCGGTATCTGCAAAGAACTTTTTGAGAATCATGATGAAAGACCAACTAACAGCTTTTTATATTCTCTGGTTATGGATACCTACTCATTTGGTTATTCTTCTTCAGGATTTACAGATATGCCTATGAACCACAAAGTATTTCTTGCACAGTTTGACGCAATCAAGAAACTGGCCTCCGAAGGTCCATGCGTTATGGTCGGAAGATGTGCAGATTATGCGTTGTCAGAGTATAAAGACTGTTTCAGTGTATTTGTACATGCAGATACAGACTGGAGGATTAACCGTCTTTCACAGAAACATAATAAAACTGCAAAAGAAGCAAAAGACATGATCAATAAGACAGACAAGAGCCGTTCCAGTTACTATAATTACTACACCAATAAGAAATGGGGTGCTGCTTCAAGCTACAATCTCTGCGTAGACAGCAGCAAACTTGGAATTGATGGTGCAGCAAAAGCAATCATTCAGGCAATTGAGATTTTTGATTCCATAAAAAATAAATAGGATTATCTTTTTACAGATACTTTACCACATCCTTGGTAAAGTATCTGTTTTTGGATGAATTTATAACAGTCTTTTCAATTCATTCCAGATTGCCTGCGGCAATGGAATTTTGGCTTGTATGCCTCGGGATAGTGGTGTATGAACAGTAACAAGACTGCTATAATTTTTTTAATATATATTAAATTTTCATGACATTTGTCAAAATATATGCTATAATCATACCATGTTAAAAAGGAGGACATTATGAAATTTCGTTGGGACAACCGATATTTACACTGGGGTGTAACCGCTTTTCTGGTAATTGCCGCCAGTATGCTGTTTTATTATGGCATATTTCACATGAAAACCCTGATCGTGGGAATCAAAACTTTTCTGGGAATTATGGCGCCTATTATCTATGGTGTAATCCTTGCTTATATTCTCAGTCCGCTGATCAATCTCTTTGAGCAGAAGCTGATCTATCCGCAGCTGGAAAAGCATAATATTAAGTTACAGAAAAAAGGAAAACGGGCTATTCGATGGGGATGTGTCCTTTTTTCCATGTTCCTGTTCTGGATTATCATTTACGCATTACTGATGATGGTGCTTCCTCAGTTGATCCGAAGTATCATGAGTATTATTTACAGTTTTCCGTACTATATAAAAGTTATTGAAAAGTGGCTCAATTCATTTGTTGAGCATGGATGGAAACTGAATCCTGAAATGCTCGATATGATCAACCAGTACTCTGCAAAAGCACAGGAATATCTTACTACTGATATTCTTCCGCAGATGCAGGATATGCTCAAAAATGTTTCAGCAGGTATTTTTGATATCCTGATCTTTATGAAGAATTTTCTGATCGGTGCCATTGTAGCTTTGTATGTACTTGCAGACAAAGAGAAATTTGTTGCCAAAAGCAAAATGATGGTATATGCTATATTGCCTCATAAATGGGCAAATATGCTTATACGCGTTATGCGTTTTACAGACAAGACTTTTGGTGGTTTCATATACGGAAAACTTCTGGATTCTGCTATTATTGGAATTTTGTGTTATTTTGGAATGTTGCTTTTGGATTTGCCGTATCCAATTCTTATCAGTGTAATTATCGGTGTGACAAATGTCATTCCGTTTTTTGGTCCTTACATCGGAGCCATTCCATGTATTTTGCTTATTTTAGTAGTAGATCCCATAAAAGGTCTGTATTTTGCAATTTTTATCCTGCTTCTTCAGCAGTTTGATGGAAATATCCTTGGTCCGAAAATTCTCGGAGACTCTACCGGACTTTCCAGTTTTATGGTTATTGTTGCCATCATGATCGGGGGCGGTCTCTTTGGGGTTCCGGGAATGATTGCAGGAGTTCCTGTATTTGCCGTACTTTATGCTCTGATCTGGAGACTGATCAATCATTCTCTTAATGACAAAAAAATGCCGGCAGAAGAGGAGACATATATAAATATTGACTGTCTGGATGAACAGACAGGTGAAGTACTTCCTCTTTGCAAGGAAGAAAAACACAAGGTTTCACCGGAAGAACTAGAAGCGAGAAAAAATAATTTCTTTATGAAAATATGGAATCCGCTTTCCGGACTGGTCATAACCATATGGAAATATCTCCTGCGGATTTTAAACATAATATGGGGATATATCAAAAAAGCAGGGATTTTCCTGAAGAACAGATATGTTGAATTAAAGAATAAACGAGAGAAAAATAAGTAAACCTTCACAGTTACAAAAACAACACACACAGGAGTTACTATGAAGAAAAAAAAGTTATATTTGACAGCTTTTCTTTTGGTTCTGGCACTGGCTCTGCAGGGTGGAATCTTTTCCGGTTTCTCTGTACCGGTTCAGGCTGCAGCAACTTCCAAAAAGCAGACAGGATTTGTGAAAAAAAACGGAAGTTGGTACTATTACGATAAGAACGGAAAAAAAGCTACCGGCTGGTACAAAAGTGCTGCAGGAAATCAGTACTATTTCGGAAAGACAGGTGCAGCCAAATCCGGAATTCTGACCATCAGTGGAAAAAAGTACTGTTTTAATGAAAAAGGTAAAATGCTTACTACCTGGCAGACAGTAAATGGAAAAACGTATTTCTTTGATGAAAAAAAAGGGTATATGCATACCGGATGGGTAACTACAGCTGCAGGGAATAAATACTATTTCTGGAATGACGGGGTGATACGATCCGGTTTCCATAAAGTAAATAATGTATATTACTGCTTTAATGAAAAAGGAAAAATGTATAAAAACTGTTTTCGCAAAAGCGGGAATTCCACCTATTATCTTCAGGCCAATGGCACTATGGCAAAAGGGCGTCTGAAAGTAAAGGGAAGCTGGTATTCCTTTAACAGAAATACCGGTCAGCTGGTCAGAAGCGGATGGTATAAAGAAACAGACGGTTCTTATTATTATGCAGCTTCAAATGGTAAACTTGTCAAAGGCTTCTATAAACCGGATTCCTATTATCGGTATTTCAGGAAATCAGATTGTAAACTGGTTACGGGATGGCAGACGATCAACGGACACAAGTATTATTTTAAGAAAACTAATGGAATCCGTTACGATGATATTATCCTGAAATCGTCATCTGGGAAAAGATATTATTTTGAGTCTGACGGAAAACTTGCCAGCAGTAAGTGGATCACGAAAAAAAGTGCTCATTATTATGCGAAATCAGATGGGGTGCTGGCCTCTGGATGGCTGACAGTAGACGGAAAGAAATATTATATGAATCCTTCTACATGTGAACGTGAAAGTGGGTGGGTTACTGTAGATGGAGAGAAGTATTACCTGAGTTCCTCCACAGGTGCTCTGGTTACAAATCAGTGGATTGATGATAATCATTATGTTGGAGAAGATGGTTCTCTTATTCCTGACTATCAGAACGGAGTTTCTTTTCGGTGGCCTTTAAGCTCCGGTTATTCCTATATCAGCAGTTATTTTGGAAACAGGGAATCTCCGGGAGGAATCGGTTCTACCAATCATAAAGGAATTGACATTCCTGCTCCTACAGGAACACCGATTTATGCGGCAGCATCAGGAACCATTGTTGCCATGCTTTCACCGGCAGCGTCAGGCGGTGCCGGATATTATACCAAGATCAATCATGATGGAAAGGGACTTATCACAGAATATATGCACCAGTCTAAATTTAACCCAAATCTGAGTGTAGGAGATAAGGTCAAAAAAGGTGATATCATCGGATATGTAGGAAGCACCGGGAACAGCACCGGTCCTCATCTTCATTTTGGGGTTATGGTTAATGGGGTAAATCAGAATCCTCTGAATTATGTGAAGAGACCGTCATAATTAACCGGTTTCAGCTAGAGCGTGTCTGAAAAATCATTCCCGCAATCTGCACGCCTTAGTACATCGTTTCGCAGACAAGCGAGTGGTATAGTTATTTTCATTTTATAAATATATAAAAAAGGATATATGGTATATGAAGGAAGAATCAGAAAAAACATACACTTATTACAGAAAAGCGCAATATCATGAAACAGACCAGATGGGCATTATCCATCACTCTAATTATGTAAAATGGATGGAAGAGGCAGGATTGGATATATGAGCCGGATGGGTTTCAGCTATAAGAAAGTAGAAGAGTTGGGAGTGATCTCCCCTGTTGTGGAAATTTCAGTTGCATATAGAAAGCAGGTTTTCTTCGATGATGAAATCCGGATTCGCGTTGGCATTAAGCAGTATAATGGAATTTCTCTGGAATTTAATTATGAATTTTTTAATGCGAGCAGAAATGAAATCTGCACAACCGCTTATTCCAGACATTGTTTTCTAAAAGATGGGAAACTGATCGCTCTCAAAAAAGAGCTTCCGGAATTGAATCGCATTATTACAGATTGTCTGTAAAACTAATGACTTTGGAAAATCACGCATAGTAGTGATCAAATCCCGGTTGGGACAGCCTATAGCGGCTTTTTCGGGAGATGACGTGTACTGGGAAGTTCCGGAAGACCTTCCAAAAATGACGAAACTTATGGTTGACGGAAAAGCTTGTATATACATCGGGCAAACTACCAGATTATTGACAAAAAATTGCTGTAGAAAAAAATTTAAATTGAACGCTAAGTAATTCAATCAATGTTTTTGTATTGAAGGCAGAAAAAAGTTATTATTTGATAAATACAAACAATTAGCACGCAAAAATAAATCCGGAAACAATAAATGGATGTACTGGTTGGCAACAATAAGATAACATAAAACATACGAAGTAGTATGTTTTATGTTATCTACATCTATACGACAAACGCGAGTTTTTCATATAGATGTAGGCTGCAGCTGTCTTTGCGCTGTAATCGTTTATTGACAAAGGCATTTTCTCTGCAATTATTAATCATTATCAACTTTGATGATTTATATGTCTTAAATATTCTCAACAATATTCTTAACATTAAGAAGGTATAAAATAATTTTTTTAAGGAGATTTTTTATGGATAAATATATTGATAATTATAATGACAGCAAGAAAGTCACTTACCACGAACAGACCGATATTTCAAATATTTTGAAGCTTCGAGCTGTTTTGAAAACACTGCCTGATTTCTGCAAGGATTATTTTCGTGCTATGGATCCGCTTACTACTACCAAAACACGAATTTCCTATGCGTATGATATCCGAATCTTTTTTCAGTTTCTCCTGGATGAAAATCCTGCCTTTAAGGACTATTCCATGAAAGATTTTACCGTTGATGTTCTGGATCAGCTTAAAGCTATAGATATCGAGGAATATCAGGAATATCTTAAAGTATATAAAAATGGTGATAAAACAGAAACCAATGGTGAACGTGGACTGAAAAGAAAAATTTCTGCATTGAGAAGTTTTTATGCATATTATTATAAACATGAATTTATCCAGACAAACCCAACTGTTCTTGTAGATGTTCCGAAAACTCATGAAAAAAATATTATACGTCTTGATGCTGATGAAGTTGCCATGTTATTGGATCATATAGAGCACTGCGGCGATGAGCTTACCGGACAGAAACGTGTTTATTATGAAAAAACCAAGGAGCGTGATCTTGCCATCGTTACTCTCCTGCTTGGTACCGGGATTCGTGTATCTGAATGTGTAGGACTTGATGTTGAAGATGTTGATTTTAAAAATAATGGGATTAAAGTCACCCGAAAAGGTGGAAATGAAATGGTTGTATATTTTGGACATGAGGTAGAAAAAGCTTTGAAAAAGTACTTGGAAGTTCGTAAGAATATCGTTCCTGTAGCAGGGCATGAACACGCTCTCTTCTACTCTACCCAGCGAAAAAGGATTGGCATCCAGGCTGTTGAAAATCTGGTAAAAAAATACGCAGGTGCCATTACGACCACAAAAAAAATCACACCACACAAGCTTCGCAGTACTTACGGTACTACTTTGTATCAGGAAACAGGCGATATTTACCTTGTAGCCGATGTATTAGGTCACAGAGATGTAAACACCACAAAGAAACATTATGCAGCTATGGATGATGCAAGACGTCGTAAGGCGGCCACAGCGGTGCATTTACGCGAAGATTAAAAACATAAAAAGATAAGTATGAAAAATGACAGATATGTCTCTGGAGTTTTGTATAGACTTTAAAAACAGACATAAGACATATCTGTCACATACTTGATTCTGTTTGGGTTATGATATGTTTTCCAGAATTCTATTTACTAACTGTTAAAGCTATTTTTATTTATCAAAATCAGTTTCAAATACGCCTTCCGGAGTACGTATTGTCAGTAACCCAAGATTGAATTCATCATCCATTACAGTAATATGATATTCAAAAATAACATCATCTTCAACCTTGGAAAGTAAAACGTAAGAGCCATTTTCTTTTCCTTCAATTTGGTCGCAGATATCTCCGTAAACCATTTCACCGGAAATTGCTCTTGGATATCCTGCATCTTTAATTTTTTGCTCAATTATTCTGTATAATTCTTCCATATATCTCTCATCTCCTAATATTTATTGTTTTTCCATGATAACAGGTATGCTTACAAAATGCAATAAAAAGGATATCTGCTGAAAATATCTTAACAGGTATCCTTTTTATTTATGTTATGTAGTTTTTAGTATTAATAATAAAAGATGGTTATAAAGCTACACTGATCTTACCATGGAGCGCTTCAGGATCTCTTCTTTGTCTAAAGATACGCTAATTACAAAAGTAACATTAAATTGTTTACCAATCTCATCTAACTGTCCCAGAGTACCTGTAATGTCTTTATCTTCCAATTTTGCTACCTTAAGGAAACTGTCAAGATAAATCTGCTCAAGATCGTGATCCTGAGAAAGGATACCACAGATAAATCCTACAAATTCATCTGCATTCTTAATAGGGAATCCGGATACATCAATAAGACGTACTTTATTGTTGAGTTCATACATATGTTTTGTGCTCTTGTCTAAGTAGACAATACTTCCATTTGCCTCTTTTACCGCACCATTTACCTTATCTAACAGTACTTTTGTTTTGCCCTTGCCTTTCTTTCCTACAATCAGTTCAACCATGCTGTTTTCCTCCTTAGACACATATAATATTAATTTAGACTAAAAACTTTAATTAATATGTTTTATATTATAGTGCATATTATTCAAAAACACAAGTGGTATTTATATTTTTTTGTGAAATTTTGTTGAAAATATAAAAATTATATGTTTTTACTGGATTTTTGGAGATAATTATCACTATGGAATACTTCTGTTTGATTTCAGAACTCTTTGTATTTTTTTATATCTTCTTATATCTTGGTATGTGTTTGGTGTAAAATTGGTGTAATAAAGCTCTTTTTGACCGTTTCAGAATCAAATTGGTGTAAGCTTATTGTTACAGAACTGTTAATTTTGGTGTAAGCTAGCTATTTTTTATCTAAAAATGGTGTAAGCTTATTACATTACGAAATACGTCTATTATTTAGCTTCTGAATTTCGTTTGTCAAGCGTTCATTTGTAACATGATTATACAATTCCATCGTCATTTTCATAGAAGCATGACCCATGATATCCTGCAATGTTCTTGGATCAACTCCGGCTTCTGCCATACGAGAGCATGATGTATGTCTCAGGAGATGTGGATGTGTCAAGTATAGGACAAAAAATTTTATTTTTTTCTGCCGAAGACTATCTGACGTTTCCATCAGGTAGTCCCAGCACCTTTATTATCTTCTGATAAGTCATTTTTGTCCTACTCAAGTTATCTCTGTTCTGAAAAAATATCGTCAAAATTCCATTCAATTTCAATTTCATTCTGACTATGAACACAGATCGCCTTGATAATCTCACGCAGCTTCTCTGTATCGAACTTCTGAATTCCCAAGAAATCTTTTAGTCTTATTTTATCAGAAAGTTCATTTTGTTCAAGAAGCTTTTTGCTAATCTCTGCATCTTCTATTTTTTGTTTTATTTCATCCAGCTGTACACTTATCTTTTCAGCTCTCTGTTTATACGAATCACGATCCATACGACTATCTTTGTAATCATCATAGAGTTTCATCTTTTCCGAGGTCAACTGTCGGCTCTGTTTTTGCAATTCTGCGGTATTGATCTCTTTATATTTGCATTGACTTTTGGAAGATGCTTTCTTTTCTTTTTCCAACATTGACGCTGCATACTGATGAACAAGCCCAAGGATATTCTCCTCCATCGGTTCTCGCCGGATCACCAGACTTCGACACACAGGATCTCCATTGGTTCGGGCATCTGAGCATTTAAGCAGATGCTCTGTTTCTTTTAGTAAAGAATGCCCACAGTTGGCACATATCAGCAATGCCGGCTGTTTTTTTCGTCTTTCCAGAGTAAAATTTGTGCGTGATTCTGCAACAATTCTTCGTTTTTTCGGATGCATTTCATTTGCTTTTTCAAACAATGCCCTGTCGATAATTGCCGTATGATGATTTTCCAGGCGAACCCATTCTGTTTCATAATTCAGAACTGCTTTATGGCCAGTATGCATACTACAACGTGTTTTGCCACAGATTCTGGTTCCAATATAAATCTCATCCCGGACAATTGCCGCTACTGTCGTAGGGCTCCAGTGTTTCTTTTTGATCGTCTCAAACCTCTGGAACTGCACCTGGTTCCCTCTTGATAATTTCTGCTCATCACAAGTGGCAATCGCCTGTCTGTTCAATTCCCTTGTAATATCTGCAAAACTTGTTCCTTCCGCTGCCATCCGAAAATCATTTTCACGACTTTTGCAGCCTCCGGATCAACTTCCAGTCTTCCGTCTTTTCCTTTTTTATATCCATATCTGGCATTTACTGGAAGGCGTGTACCATTTCTCGTTCTTGTCTGCAATGCTGATGAAATTTTCTTGGACAAATCCAGGCTATACATATTGTATACCAGATTCTGCAATGCCACATTCATTCCACCAGTCATTCCACCAGTCATTCCGCTGCTTGCAGCACTGTCATAGCTGTCATTAATCGAAATAAATCGTATCTGTAGAAGTGGGAAAATATATTCAATATAAAATCCAACTTCCAGATAGTCTCTTCCAAATCTGGAGAAGTCTTTTACAACTACACAGCCGATTTCTCCGCTTTTCATGTCATCCTGCAGCTGTTGAAATCCCTGCCGTTTAAAATGAGTACCGCTGACACCGTCATCCACATATTCCAGGATATCTGACTCAGCTACACCCAGCTGATCAATCACAAATGATTTTAACAGAATTCTCTGAGAAGTTACACTGTCACTCTCTTTTTTGGCTCTGCCATCTACATTGTCATCTTCTGCGGATAAACGGATATAAACAGCTGTTTTTCTATGATCTGTCATCTTGTCTGCGCCTCCTTCTCTTTTTTTAATTTCTGTAAATCTGCAAACTGATCGTCATATACCAGCTTGATCTCATAATCATACTTACCATGGATAATAATTGAATCCACAAAGGCATCTGCCATTTCTTTTGTCAGCTTACGCTTTGACATATAAGTATGTATCACATTTCCCCAGCCTTCTTCAATGTGGTAATCCTGGGAATACCGAACCTGTGCCGCCAATACTGTGTCCAGACGGCTCTTGATATTCTCAATTTCATTGGAATAGATCCGAGAAAACTGTATGTACTCTTCTTCTGTAATCAAACGTTCCGAGTAATCTTCATATAAATCCGATTTACGCTTACTGATACGGCTCAGTTCCCGTCGAAGTTTCCCCACTTCTTTATCCAAAAGCAGGTACTGTGTCTGATTTTTGGAAGCTGTATTCATTTCCTGAATCATTTTTTCCGTATCCAATACGGTTTTCATATGCGTTTGGATCAGGCGAAGAACATCGTCATCCACATATTCTTTTCTGACTCTGTGCCCTTTGCATTGCTTTCCCCCTGATTTATGGTTGGTATTAGCTCCGCAGATATAAAAGAATGTGCCATTTCTTTCTCTGGACAACGTCATGCGGTTGCCACAGCCTCCGCACCATATCTTTCCTGTATAGAAATTATGGTTTCGAATAGCCCCATTGTTCTGCTGATGTTTCTTCTTATAAGCTTCCGTATATTCCTGGATTTTAGATTGTACCTGTTGAAACAACTCTCTATCTATAATCCCTTCATGCGTGTTCTCCACATGCACCCATTCACTCTCTGGTCGATTTCTCTGTTTATTTCCCTGGAAAACACTTTGCTGATATTTTCCAAATACAGAATCACCTGTGCAATGAACATCCTGAAGTACTCGCTTCACTTCATAATTGTTCCAGGGTTTTGACTCCGGAAGCGGCTTTTCACCGGTTTTATAGAATTTTCTCTGTAAAGTCGGCGATAAAACTCCATTTTTATTGAGCTGTCTTGCAATATCACTATAGTTCCTGCCATTCATATACATAGAAAATATACTTTTCAGATGGTCTGCAGCTTCTTCATCAACAATCAACTGATGATGGTCTTCTTCTGACTTTCTATAACCATACGGTTCCCAAGCACTTGTAAATTTCCCCTCTTTCCAAAGTGCTTTTTTTGCGCTACTGCTCTTCTTGGCAAGGTCTTTCGAATAGAACTCATTGATAATATTCTTCAGTGGAACTGTAAGATCCACACCCTCTCTGAAGGAATCGAAATCATCTGTCACAGCCAGGAATCTTACATGGAAAAACGGGAATACTCGTTCAATATAATTGCTGGTTTCGACATAATTTCTTCCAAGTCTGGACAAATCTTTTACAATAACACAATTGATTTTTCCATGCTTGATATCTTCCATCATCTGTACAAATCCAGGACGGTCAAAATTTGTACCTGAATAGTCTGAGTCCTTATAAACTTCTGCAACCGAAATATCTTCCGTATCTGTTACAAAGTTTTTCATCAATTCCACCTGGGTTTCTATCGTTCCTCTTTCTAAGGTTTCTTCTGTTTCCATTGAAATTCTGGCATACAATCCTGCCCGGAATGGTCTGCTCATCTCTGTTTGGACGGTTGCACTGCTGACTACTTTCGGAACGTTTTTCCTGCTCTTTCGTGCCATTTTATACAACCTCCTTTACCTTGACCTGCAGATTATTATCATCATCTATTACCATATCAACTCCCATAGCCGGTAATTGACTCAGCAATGTCTGATAACAATCATCAAAATCAAAAGTGATCTCTATATTCTTTTTATCATATACTCTGATTTTCCTGATCAGTTCTACCACCACAGTGCGGGACAGTTTTTCAATATCTTGATATTTCACAAAATAATCCAGCCAGGTATTGGCATTGTCTGCTTTTTCCAGCTCACTATCCATTTCTTTCTGGATCGCACGGATACTCTCTTCCGCATTTCTAAGCCTCTTTCCATAGGCTGCATGAAGCTCAACATAGTCTTCTTTTGATACAATGCCCTCTTTCATATCCGAATAGAGCATCATCCGTAACTCCTTACAGCGTTCTGTCTCCTGTTTTTTCTTCTCCAGCCTGTCCTGCAGCTTCTTCATATTGATCTCCTGAAATGGCACAGTACCAACAAATTCCAGGACTCTTTTCAGGTGCAGGATGTTCTGGATATGCTGTTTCAACATCACCAGTACGGCATCTTCCAGATCCTTTTCCGGTATTCTGTGACTGGAACAGCGTTTTGTTTCTTTATTTGTGGAACATAGATAATAAGCATATTTTTTTCCTGCCACAGTGGAAACCTTTCTTGTCATAGGTGCACCACAATCCGCACATACAGTAATTCCGGATAACAGATATACCTGCTTTTGGTCAGGTGAAGTACGTGTATCCATGCCCAGAAGTCTCTGAACAATTTCAAAATCACGGTCACTCACCAGTGGCTCATGATTTTTCTCAATCCGGATCCAGTCATCTTCCGGTTTCACATAAGTCTGCTTCACTTTATGGTTCGGTGTTGTCCTTTTTCCCTGCACAAGATTTCCGATATAAACCTCGTTTTCCAGTATCCTACGGACTGTAACGGAACTCCAAAGTGCCTGTTCTTTCTGTCGGAAGCCAGTTTCATAACGACTGCCGCTGGGTCAATCTCTAATTTATGCTTATCTGTCTTTGTCTTCCTGTATCCAAATGCTACAAACGGAGTCACGCACTCGCCTTTTTTCCTCTTAATCTCAAGATTACTCCTGATCTTAATAGAAATGTCACGACAATAAGCATCATTGATTAAATTTTTAAATGGGATAATGATTTCGTCTGCCTGATTCTTTCCCTTGAGACTATCATAATTGTCATTTATGGCAATGAAGCGCACGCCAAGAGCCGGAAATAATCTCTCGATATACTTCCCGGAATCAATATATTCCCTTCCAAATCGTGATAAGTCTTTAACCACTACACAGTCTACAATCCCACGCCGGATATCTTCCAGCATTGCCTGGAATGCTGGGCGCTCAAAATTAGAGCCTGAGTAACCATCATCAACTCGGACTGAAACAACTTCAATATCTTTTTTGTCTTTCAGGAAATCCAGAATCAAAGCTTTCTGGTTAGAAATGCTGTTACTTTCCAGTTTTGCCGAACTGGAAATATCGCCATCTTCTTTAGATAATCTGACATAGATGGCGGCATGATAGATTTTATTGATATTCTGATACATATCTTACCTCCTTTTATTACGTCAGAAAATCCATGTAATAAAAGGGGCTGCATAATTTGTCCTTACCGACATTCTAACACAGTCCCCTCCATCTTGCCAGTACTTTTTCAGACACTCAGAAGCATATTCTCGAATGCCTGCTCCATAGATATACCGTTATTGGCAAATCTGACTTTTACTTTCATATTACCGATCCGGACCAGATAAGGATTTCCTACTTTATTCAGAAAAATATCTCTCCGTTCCTGAAGCGATTTATTTCTGTCTGCTTTTATCATCCGTAGATCAGTCATTTCATTGATATCTACATCACTGAAATCCTGCTCCAGATAGTTTCTATATTCTTCTGCCGTCATGCACTTCTCCTTCCATTCCCATCTGAATCCGTACTGCTTTCAGTACCCGATCCAGGCTCCACTTGTTCACTCTTCCGCATTTCTCAATAATACATTTCGTAGAAATGCTCATAACCTGTTCAGCCAGTGCCAGGCTTCCTTTTCGGATTCCCGTCATATCATATTTACTGATAAATACATGTGTTGGCAAATACCGTTTCTTATATATTCTTGATGTCAGCGGAACTACCGTTATGACTGAACTGTATGTATTGGCTTTAT
>ENA-OQIR01000036-OQIR01000036.1-human-gut-metagenome-genome-assembly--contig:-NODE-36-length-54072-cov-4.997961_pt1 | contig 54072 bp, 59 predicted proteins | sample MGYA00242580_ERZ504745 | MGnify/ENA primary metagenome ERZ504745 (study PRJEB26092, sample SAMD00036214) | human gut metagenome | host: Homo sapiens | study: EMG produced TPA metagenomics assembly of...
CGAACATTCAACCATAATAAAACAAATAAGAATTTATCTTCGAAAAGGGTCTGTTTACAATGAACTTCCATATATCTTTCACGAATACCGCTATGCTTATTAACTAATTCGTTATATATCTGCATACGTAAACTCATCTTGTAGCTACCTCTTTCTTATTTAATGCTTCTTCTTTATTTTAAAAGTGACTCAGCTAAATTAAGTGCAGACCTAATTGTCACATCCATATCATAGTATTTGTATTCTCCCAATCTGCCACCAAAAATAACCTTTTTCCTCTTTCTCAGACATTTTTTTGTATTCCTGATAAAGCTTATTATTCTTCTCGTCATTTACCGGATAATAAGGTTCATCACCCGGCTTCCATTCCGAGCTGTACTCTTTACTGATCACTGTTTTCGGAAGGTCATTTCCAGCTTCATCCTTTCCAAACTCAAACCATTTGTGTTCGATAATCCTTGTCCACGGAGTTTCTCTGTCTGTGTAATTTACAGCCGCATTTCCCTGAAAATTCGGAATATCTAAACCTCGTTTCAAATCCGAACAGACCGGTATTCCAAATTTCCCAATGCATAATCAAAATATGCATCGATGGCACCTGTATAAATTATCCTGTCTGCCAACGCTTCGTATTTTTCTCTTTCCTTTAAGAATCTACATTTAAACGCACTTCTATTCCATCCAGCATATTTTCAACCATTTTCGTATAGCCGCCTACCGGTATTCCCTGATACAGTGCATTGAAATAATTATTGTCAAAGGTCAGTCGAACCGGAAGCCTTTTTATAATAAATGCCGGTAATTCCTTACAGTCTCTTCCCCACTGCTTTTCTGTATAACCCTTAACCAGCTTTTCATAAATATCTTTTCCAACCAGTTTGATCGCCTGCTCTTCCAGATTTTTCGGCTCTCCCGGAACAGCTTTTCTCTGCTCTTCGATGATTGTTTTCGCCTCTTCCGGTGTACGGATTCCCCACATTTTACTGAAGGTATTCATATTGAACGGCATATTATAAATTTCGCTTTGTAGTTGGCAATCGGCGAGTTTGTATAACGGTTGAATTCTGCCAGCGAATTGACAAACTGCCACACCTCTTTATTCGAAGTATGGAAAATATGCGCTCCATACTTGTGTACATGAATTCCCTCGATTTCTTCGCAGTAAATATTTCCGCCTGTATGATCTCTTCGTTCCAGTACAAGACAGCTTTTCCCTGCCTGACCGGCAAGATAAGCAATCACTCCGGAATACAGACCGGCGCCAACCAGAACATAATCATATTTCTTCATTGTTCTTTCTCCTTACAGTTCTTCCCCAAGTCCCGTCCGGATGGAATTGACAAGGAACTGCAGAGCTTCCTCCTCGTCCTCTCCCTCGCAGAACAGCTCAATTTCGTCTCCGCATTTGACGCATGCGCCAAGGACGCTTAAGACGCTCTTTGCATTTGCTGTATTTCCATCTCCGTAGTGGAATGTAATAGATGATTTAAACTGCATCGCCTGTTTGCACAGGGTTCCGGCCGGGCGAAGATGAAGGCCGGTTGGATTTTTCACGGTCACTTTTCCGCTTACCATTGGTTTCCCTCCTAATTTGTTCCTGTCGTTTTATTTGCTACTGCTTTTTCTTTGATATGAATCGTTGTCTTGACACTGTCTACGAGCTCATAGCCATCCGGCAGTGTGATTTTTACCGGTATCTCGTAATCCCCGACACCCATTCCATTCAGATCTATGGATGCGTTGATCTGGGAAGTATCTAATTTGGCCAGATTTTTGTCCGATGCTTTAATGCGGATTGCAAGCTGTGTCTGATCATACAGAACGGTATAAGTGGACTGAAGATTGCCCGTCTCGATCTGATCGACATCAAGTTCAAATTCCCTGCTCTCATTCGGCATAACCGTTACGTGAACGGTAACGGATGCAGACGAACTGGAGGATACTTTCAGATCTGTCACATCGGCGAGAACATCGCTTAAGTCAACCGTCGTCTCCACATCGGAGCGCTGTCCTGCAACGGAGGTATAGTCTTCCGGAATTTCAATCGTATTGCCTTCATCCGCCAGCTTTGCAAGTGCCTCCTCGGATCCGGCAACGGTGATTTCCTCCGGTGTGGTATAGATATTTTTAATCTGATAGCCGTCTGCCGGAGTTCCGCTGTACAGTGCACTCAGCTTAATACCGGATACACGGCGCCACAGTTCAATATCCACATCCACCTGCGGGGAGCCGCTGTCGAAATTCAAAAATTCCATCTGGGATTCCGGCATCTCATCCTGGTTTTTATCAATAATCATCAGATCCGCCGTGACGGTTCCGGAATTCCGCATATTGGTTACATCTACTTTTGCCACCACACTGCTGATCTTATTGATCAGGGACGTCGGGCCGGAAATGGTGATGCTCTCCGGATCGGAAGTCATCGTTCCCACTTCGTAATCTTTTGCCGGTTTCGTATTTCCTGCGTCAATTGTGATCGGGAATTTTTCGCTGTCCACATCCTCGATTTCCACAGGGATCGTTGCTGTCACTGTGCTCAGTTTTTCCTGTTTTACCATGGAGCACGCTGCCTTGATCGGCACATAAACCGGGTTTGTATCCATCGTCACAATCTGGGTCAGATCGGCCGTGACGGTGATATCCGATGCCTTCAGCCGGCTGACAACCGAGTTGTTGTCCGTGACAGTAACCGTGACCGTCTGGTATTCCTCCGCAATCTGGTATGTTTTCTTTCCGGCTGCGATGTAGGCTTCATTGGTCACCTGCACGGGGACATCAAAGCGCTCTTTCACAATCGGGTCATTCACACTGACCACAACGTACCAGATTACAATGGCAATCAGGATAGAAAGAATTTTCAAAGGGAGATTGTTCAGAAGCTTTTTCAGAATTTTCTTTTTCATTTCTTCTCTCCCTCCACTTTCTGACGCATTCCACGGATATGCCATCCTTTCTTCTCTTCCGGTTTTTTCGCGAGCTTCTGGATTTTGTGAAGCTGCTCCCGAAGGTCGCTCGGTGTTACTGCCGTGTGGAGTTCTCCGCCGGAAGCATACGACACATTTCCGGTTTCCTCGGAGACAATAATCGTAAAGGAATCCGTCACCTCACTGATGCCGACACCTGCACGGTGGCGTGTTCCAAGATTCTTGTTCAGATCCATGTTGTCGGACAGCGGCAGGTAACATGTTGCTGCCGTGACACGGTTGTTCCGTACAATCACGGCTCCGTCGTGCAGCGGCGTATTGTGTTCGAAAATATTGATCAGCAGCTGGCTGGTCAGAACGCCGTCAATCGGGATTCCGGTCTTTTCATATTCCTCCAGGGTGATGGTCTTTTCGATGACGATCAGCGCTCCGGTCTTTACTTCTCCCATTTCAAAACTGGCCCTTACCAGTTCATTGATGGTTTTGTCACTGAACCGTTCATTTTCCTCCTGGCCGCTCGCAAAAGAAATGGCAGACAGCGGATTCTTTTCTCCAATCTGCTCGACCACTCTTCGAAGCTCCGGCTGAAAGATAATTACAACCGCTGTGATCGCCGCCCCGCCGATGTTTCCGAACAGCCACAGAATCGTCTGCATTTTCAGCACGTTTGCAATGATGACAAAGACACCAATCAGAAAAATACCTTTCATCAGCGTATAGGCCTTTGTATTCTGCAGCCAGCGGATCAGGTGATAGACGAAAAATGCAATGAGCAGAATCTGCACAATATCAATCAGTTCAATTTGTTTTGGCAGCCCGTAGTCTGCCGTTCTTGTGACAATCCAGTTCCACACGCCACGCACACTGTCACTTCCTTTCTTTTCCCACGGCCGGTTTTCTTCTGATTTTCAAAATTCTTTTAAAGATCCTTTAAGGTGTCCTCCAGCATGCTCTTATAATCCACATCCTGATAATCGCCCTCGTCCAGCGGCGGAATTTCTTCTTCCTGAATTTCTTCTGTTTCGTTTATTTCTTCTGTTTCGTTTATTTCTTCTATTTCTTCTTTTTCCTCGATCTCATCAAGATCCCTGCTGTTCCCGGATTCTTCTGTATGTCCAAGATTTGCCAGAGCATCGAGTTCCTCGTCTGTCAGATCCGGTTCTTTTTTCTTTTCATTCCGAATATAAGTCACACGGCGCTGTGCCTTTGTCACATTGAATTTTGGAACGGCTTTTACATAGTAATAATAATCGTCGTCATCATATTCCAGGTATTCTGTCCGGGTGTAGTCTGCACCGAACAGGAAAAACTCCAGAACAAATCCAACCAGACAGCCGGCCGCCGCCCCGATCAGAACCATCGGGAGTGCAATCTGTACATCCAGTGCCAGGCTTCCGGCAATCATAATAACCGCATAGGCAACCGAACCTGCCACAATGGAAATCTGCCATGCATAGTCCGCACTGCTGTGGCGGATTGCATTGACAAGAAGTACGGTCAGTGCGCAGGCGATCAGAACCAGCAGCATTTCCTCATTGCGGAAGAGGCCGTTGAAAAATTCCTGTACGACTGCCGTGATCTCCGGTGCTTCCGCCGCATGAAGCAGCGCTCCATTTTTCCGTGAATCATGTCGCACATATAGTAGACAACGACACCGCAGGCTGCTGAAAATGCAGAGAGCGGCGTGCCGGCAAGACCATAGGCAACCGGAACGGCAGATGGCACGTGAAGCCAGAATGCGAGCGGTGTCAAAAGGAGTGCCGGCGCATCCTTCGGCACAAAGCGAAGATATAGAAACCAGAGCACCAGCAGAACCAGCGCCGCAAGACCCGCGATTACCATGTGAAGTGCAAAGCAGTGGCCGATGATCACCAGCATTGCAAGGAAAACCATTCCATTCAATGGCAGGATGGCGCAGATCAGTGACAGAATCAATACCACATACATGCTGTCCAGCATCTTCAGATAGCGAGATTGGAATTAATACCACGAAATACAGCAAGAGCGAGCAGAAATTTCACAATCGGAAGTACGATTCCGCTGCAGGAGCCGTAAAACTCTTTTAATTTTTCTTTCAGTTCGATCAATACTGTCATGTTTCCTTCCTCCTGCGCCCGGATTTCTTCCCGCTTTTTTCCTGTTCCTCATATATGTTCTGCAGGTCATCCAGCTCTTTTCCATACCATTTCAGCTTTTTCTGTGCTCCCTGGTAACGGATCGTGCTGATCACATACACGGCAATGGAATAGACTGCCAGAAAACACAGATAGGACGCGATCAGACACCCTGCTGCAAACTGCAGGTCGATTGTGTCTATCTCGTCCACCAACCATTCAATATGATATAAGACTGCAACCGCAAGTACCAGAATGTATCCGATGGAAGCCAGAAAAAAATTTTTCAGAAGCTCTTTTCCGATGTAATCACTCCGAAAATAGCGGCCGATTCGTAAGGCATTTTTCTTCTTTTTTCAAAAAGCCTAGTTTGTCATCTGACGAATCCTTTTTTCGTCCAACATGCCTCTTGGTCTCCTCTTCCCGTTCTAAATTATGTTTATTTTACCATATGTTTCCGATATTGGAAAGCTATTCTCAAAATATTCACACACTATTTTACAATTGCCGCACAAACAAAATCCACCTGTTCTGCTCCATTCACTTTCAACAGTGACGCAATGGCATCAACCGTGCTTCCCGTTGTGTAAATGTCATCTACCAGAAGAATCCGGCAGTATTTCATCTGTCCCGGCTTTGCCAATGCAAAAGCTCCCTCCAGGTTTTTCCGCCGCTCGGCGGGACTAAGCTCTTTCTGGCGTTTTGTTTTTTTCACACGGCGGATCAGGCGGGCATTCATGGGAAGTTCCATTTCTTCTGCCAGCTTTTCTGCAAATACCTCCGCCTGATTGTAGCCGCGCTGCCGCTGTCTCGCCGGATGAAGCGGCACCGGAACGAGCACCTCCGGATTTCTTCTCTGGATCTGCTTTCCCACATAGAAAAACGCCGCGTGAGCATAAAATCCAGCGTATTCCTGCCGTTCATGATATTTGAACCGCATCAGGGAAGCCTCAAGTTCCCCGTGGTAACCGTACGGCGCAAAACCGCGGTCGAAGCTGTGCCTCGTTCTGCTGCAGTCCCGGCAGAACTCTTCCTCACTGCCCACGGGTTTCCCGCATTTTTTGCACCGCGCGCCCAGAATCGGATGGATCTTTTCCACACAATTCCAGCATAGATACAGCTCCTCACGTGACAGCAGTCCGTCACAGATGGGACATCGTCTCGGATAAACTGCGTTTAAAAGCCAGTTTCCTGTTTTATTTTTTTCTTTCATGTAACCTGCGCTTTCCCTTATCCACTCTGCCGGATGCAGCCGCATCCATGCCCCGGAAAAACGTGTTTACGCGTTTTCTTCCCGCATTTCCCAGATTCTTCTGGCGAGCGTTGTATACCGGTTCGCCTCGATATGATTTCCGATCATTGCCTGGAATGTCACATCACTTCCAACGATGGTGACGCACTTTCTGGCTCTCGTCACGGCCGTGTACAGAAGATTCCGCGTCATCAGCATACGCGGGCCGCCGAGCAGCGGAATCACAACCGCCGGGTACTCGCTTCCCTGCGCTTTATGTATCGTTGTGGCGTAGGCGAGCTCCAGCTCGTCCGCCTGTTTGAACGTATAGTCTGCGAATTTTCCTTCCTCAAACTCCACGGTGATCACCTCGGTATACGGGTTGATACTCCGGATCATGCCGAGGTCTCCGTTGAATACACCCATACCGCGCTCCGCCACGATTCCGTTGATGCCGCGGATTTCCCACTCCATCTGGTAATTGTTGCGGATCTGCATGACCTTGTCGCCCTCGCGGAGGATATTACCTCCATTTTCCCGCTCGGCTTTGTCCGGTGCGGGCGGGTTCAGGTATTTCTGCAGAATCTGATTCAGATTTTCCACGCCGAGTGCACCTTTCCGCATCGGAGTCAGAATCCGGATATCCTGCGGGCGGGCATCCACATAACGCGGCAGTTTCTGGGACACCAGCGTCACCAGCACTTTCCAGATCACGTTGACATCGTACCGTTTCAAAAAGAAGAAATCTTTGCTCTTATTGTCCAGTATAACCTCTTCCCCATTATGGATCTTATGTGCATTGACAACAATATCGCTCTGGGATGCCTGCCGGAAAATGTGCGTCAGGCAGACAATCGGAAAGCATTCCGAACGGATCAGATCCCGGAGGACACTGCCCGGGCCGACACTTGGAAGCTGGTTCTGGTCTCCCACCAGGATCAGCCTTGTTCCCGGCACAATCGCGGAAAGAAGGGCATGCATCAGGTGGATATCAACCATCGACATCTCATCAATGATGATGACATCCGCGTCGAGCGGATTATCTGCGTTCCGCTCAAAATGCACATTTGCCGAGGAGTCATCCACATTTCCCGTCAGTTCCAGAAGACGATGGATCGTGCATGCCTCACAGCCAGTTGCCTCTGTCATTCGTTTCGCCGCTCTTCCGGTCGGCGCTGCCAGGAAAATGTCGAGGCCTTCTGCCTCAAAATAATGGATCATCGCATTGATGGTCGTCGTTTTTCCGGTTCCGGGACCTCCGGTCAGGATCATAAGACCGCTGTATGCCGCCTCAACGACTGCCGTCTTCTGCATCTCATCCAGCTCGATCTGATATTTTTTCTCGATCTTTCCGATCCGCTTTTCGATTGCCTCACGGTCTTCCTCGCATGTAATATTCAGCTCATGCAGCATGCGCGCCGTACTCAGTTCCAGATAATAATACTGGCTGGCGTACACAATCCGCAGCGGCTCATCCCCTTCCCGTTCGGCCGGGAGCTCGCGGATGACCGCTTTTTTGTCGATTGCCATATCCTGCAGAGATTTCTGCATCCGCTCCGGTTCTACGCCGAGAAGTTCCTGCCCTCTCCGAAGCAGCACCGGTTCCGGCAGATAGACATGGCCTTCTGCCGTCGCCTGATTCAGCACATACGAAAGACCGCTCTTGATGCGGAATTCGCTGTCCACGGCAATCCCGATTTTTCCGGCAATCTCATCCGCCGTCCGAAATCCCACGCCTGCGATATCTTCCGCCATTTTATACGGGTTTTCCTTTAAAATCCGGTACACATTGTCCCCGTACTGCTGATAAATCTTTGCACCGAGATTCAGTGCAATGCCATATCCCGAGAGGAAAATCATCGCATTCTGCATTTCGGCTTTTTCTGCCACCTGCTGTGCAATTTCACGCGCTTTCCGCTCGCTGATTCCCTTTACCTCCGCGAGGCGCTCCGGCTCTTCCTCGATGATCCGAAGCGTATCGTCACCGAAGCGGCGCACAATTCTTGCCGCCAGCGCCGCACCGACTCCTTTGATCGCACCGGAACCGAGATACCGCTCCAATGCAACAGAATCCTGTGGAACTTTCGTCTCATAGGATTCAATGCGGAACTGCTTTCCATAGGCAGCATGTTCAATATAATCTCCGGAAGCCTCGATCAGCTCGCCCTCTCCGATCATCGGAAGCGTGCCGACGCATGTCAGCTCGCGCCCCTTCATGCTCAGATTCAGGACGGTATATCCGTTCTCCTCATTTCGGAAAATAATGTGTTCTACGTAGCCTTCTACTTTTTCTTTTTCACTCATCTTTTATCAAAACTGGCTTTCAAATTCATTCATCACTTCGCGGTACTGGCCGGTTCCAAGCGCAACGACGCTCGCCGGATTTTCTGCTGTCACGGTATTGATGCCGGTCCGCTCCTGGATCAGCTCGTCCATTCCGGCAAGGAGACTGCCGCCTCCGGTCAGGATAATGCCGCGGTCGGAAACATCGGATGCCAGTTCCGGCGGCGTTTTTTCCAGCACGGCACAGATCGCGTCCGCAATCTGGTTTGTCGTCTGGACAAGGGCACCTCGGATTTCGTCGGAGGAAACCGTAATCGTCGCCGGAAGTCCGGTGATGACGTTTCTTCCCTTGATCTCCATCGTTTTCTCCTCGGCCCGCGGATAAGCGGAACCAATCCGGATTTTCACTGCCTCTGCGGTCTGTTCTCCGATAAATACGTTGTATGTTTTCCGTACATAGCGGATGATATCCTGGTCAAATGTCTCACTGGAAATCTTGACCGAATTGGAAACAACGGTTCCCGCAAGCGAGATCACAGCGATATCCGTCGTGCCTCCGCCGATGTCCACGATCATATTTCCGCATGGTTTCGTAATGTCAATTCCGGATCCGATTGCCGCTGCCACCGGCTCCGGCACGATCAGCACTTCCCGGGCTCCCGCCTGGTACGTTGCCTCCTCTACAGCCTTCCGCTCTACTTCCGTCACACCGGACGGCACACATATGCTGATTCTCGGTTTCCGGAATGCTCTTCTTCCCATTGCCTTCTGGATAAAGTAGCGCAGCATGCGCTCGGTGATCAGAAAGTCCGTGATCACGCCCTGCCGCATGGGCCGGACCGCCATAATATTGCCCGGTGTCCGTCCAATCATCTGACGCGCTTCTTCTCCAATTGCCCGTACTTTATCTGCATCTTTATCATACGCAACTACGGACGGCTCCTTTAATACAATGCCTTTTCCCTTGGCATAGACCAGGATGCTGGACGTCCCCAGATCAATTCCGATATCGGTCGTTGCAGCCATAGTAATCCCCTTTCCTGTTCTCTTTTATTTTTCTTTATTTTAATCTGTTTGAAATTTGTATAGAATAAGTTCGGGTTCAAAACACCCGAAACCCAAAAGGATCGAATGTGCTCTGAACCAACCCGCTTCTTATTATATACAATCCCTTTTAAAATGGAAAGGATTTTTTAGAGATATTTTTCGACATATTTTCCGGTGTAGGATACCGGGCTCTTGGCCACTTCCTCCGGCGTTCCGCACGCAATCACGGTTCCGCCGCCGTCTCCGCCCTCCGGTCCGATATCAATAATATAGTCCGCCGTCTTGATGACATCCAGATTGTGTTCGATAACAACGACGGTATTTCCGCCCTCGGACAGGCGGTGCAGAATCTCCACCAGTTTGTGGACATCCGCAAAATGAAGTCCCGTCGTCGGCTCGTCGAGAATGTAGATCGTTTTTCCCGTGCCGCGGCGGCTCAGCTCTGCTGCGAGCTTGATACGCTGCGCTTCTCCGCCGGACAGCGTGGTGGACGGCTGGCCGAGGCGGATGTAGGAAAGGCCGACATCGTACAGGGTCTGTAATTTCCGGAAAATCGACGGTACCGGCCTGAAGAATTCCAGTGCCTCCTCGACCGTCATATTCAGCACATCGTAGATGCTCTTTCCTTTGTATTTGACTTCCAGTGTCTCACGGTTGTACCGTTTTCCATGGCAGACCTCACACGGCACATAGACATCCGGCAGGAAGTGCATTTCGATCTTCAGGATACCGTCGCCGCCGCAGGCCTCGCATCGGCCGCCCTTCACATTAAAGCTGAATCTTCCCTTCTTGTAGCCGCGCGCCTTGGCATCCTGCGTTGCCGCAAACAGGTCGCGGATCTGATCGAACAGACCTGTGTACGTTGCCGGATTGGAACGCGGTGTTCTTCCGATCGGGGACTGGTCGATGTCGATGACCTTATCGAGCTGTTCCATACCGATGATGTCTTTGTGTGCACCCGGAATCGTCCGCGCACGGTTCAGATCTCTTGCCAGCCGTTTGTACAGAATTTCATTGACAAGGGAACTCTTTCCCGATCCGGAGACTCCGGTCACGCAGGTCATGACACCGAGCGGGAAATTCACGTTGATATTTTTCAGATTGTGCTCTTTTGCTCCGACTACCTTCAGCCAGCCCGTCGGCTTTCTGCGCTCGGACGGAACCGGAATTTTCAGCTCTCCGCTTAAGTATTTTCCGGTGATGGAATTCGGATTTTTCATCAGATCTTCCGCCGTTCCGATCGCCACCAGCTCTCCGCCGTGCTCACCGGCTCCCGGGCCGATATCGACAACGCAGTCAGCGGCGCGCATCGTATCCTCGTCGTGCTCCACGACGATCAGGCTGTTTCCGAGGTCACGCAGATGTTTCAGCGTCGCGAGAAGTTTGTCGTTGTCTCTCTGGTGAAGACCGATGCTCGGCTCGTCGAGAATATAGGCGACACCGACAAGGCCGGAGCCGATCTGCGTTGCCAGACGGATTCTCTGCGCCTCACCGCCGGACAGCGATGCCGTTCCACGCGCCAGGGTCAGATAGTTTAATCCGACATCCGCAAGGAAGCTCACACGCGCACGGATCTCTTTTAAAATCTGCTTTCCGATCAGCAGCTGCTGTTCGGAGAGTTCGAGGTTCTGCATAAACTTCTGCAGATTGTCGATGGAAAGGGATGTTACTTCAAAAATATTTTTATCTCCGACCGTCACACCAAGCGACGTCGGTTTCAGACGCTGGCCATGGCACGCCTGGCACGGGGTCACACGCATGAAGGTTTCGTATTCCTGTTTTGTAGAATCCGATCCGGTCTCACGGTAGCGGCGCTCTACATTTTGATCAGCCCTCAAAAGCCACATCGTACACACCGACGCCGCGCTGACCGCGGTAATGCACCTTGACGGATTTTCCGTTCGTTCCGTAAATCAGGATATCGTGGATTTTTTCGGATATTCACAGAACGGAGTGGAAAGGGAAAAATCGTACTCCTCTGCGAGCGCATCGAGAATGGCTCTCGTATAGCTCGATTTGTCCGTGCAGGACTGCCAGCCGAGCACGGTGATGGCTCCGTCTGCGATGGATACGGTCTTGTCCGGAATCATCAGATCCTCGTCGAACTCCATCTTGTAGCCAAGGCCGGCACAGCTCGGGCAGGCGCCGAACGGGTTGTTGAAGGAAAAGCTTCTCGGCTCAATCTCCTCCATGCTGATGCCGCAGTCCGGGCAGGAAAAGCTCTGGCTGAAGTTGAGCTGATTTCCGTCCATCGTGTCGACCACCAGAAGGCCGTCCGCCAGATCCAGTACGTTCTCGACGGAATCCGTCAGACGTTTCTCAATGTCCGGTTTGACTACAAGACGGTCCACAATAATGGAAATGTTGTGTTTCAGGTTCTTATCCAGCGTGATCTCCTCGGACAGCTCATACTGGCTGCCGTCGATCATCACGCGGACATAGCCGCTGCGTTTTGCCTGTTCGAGCACCTTTTCGTGTCTTCCCTTGCGGCCGCGCACAACCGGCGCGAGAAGCTGGATTTTCGTCCGCTCCGGGAGTGCCATGATCTGATCGACCATCTGGTCCACCGACTGGCGGCTGATGACTTTTCCGCACTTCGGGCAGTGCGGAATACCGATTCTCGCGTACAGAAGACGGAAGTAATCGTAAATCTCCGTCACGGTTCCGACGGTGGAACGCGGGTTCCGGTTCGTCGATTTCTGATCGATCGAAATAGCAGGCGGCAGGCCTTCGATGCTGTCCACATTCGGTTTTTCCATCTGTCCTAAGAACTGGCGCGCGTAGGAGGAAAGGCTCTCCATGTACCGCCGCTGGCCCTCCGCATAGATCGTGTCAAACGCAAGCGAACTCTTTCCTGAACCGCTGAGGCCCGTAAATACAACAAACTGGTTTCTGGGGATATCGACATTCAGTGCTTTCAGGTTGTTCTCCCTGGCTCCCCGTATTCTGATAAACTCTTTTTTCTCTGCCATAACTGTTCCTCTTATTAATTGGAATCCCTGTCCGGACAGGGACAGGAATCTTGTCTCGTTTTCTCCCATTATAGCACACCGCCGTGCGTTGTGCAAACATTTGTTCTATTTCTTTATCATCTTTTTACAGCAGAAAATCTGCCAGAATCACATTGCTGACGGAAATCCCATCGCGTGTCAGAGCCAGGCGCCCGCTGTGTTCCTGTAAAAGATGCATCGCTTCGTATTTCTTCAGAACCCCGCCGTATACGGCATGGATCTCCTTTCCAAACTTCTCCTCAAACTCCGTCGTCGAGATCCCTTGTGTCATTCGAAGGCCGAGAAACATAAATTCTTCCATGCATCCTGCCGGGAAAGAATTTCCTCATCCTCACGGATCTTTTCCAGTGCTCCGCACGCTTTCAGATACAAAGATCGATCTGCCGTGTTCGTCCACCGGCGGTTTCCGAATAACGATGCCGCGGAAGGCCCGAACCCCAGATAATCCGTCCTTTTCCAGTAGCCGATATTGTGGCGGCATGCGAAGCCCGGCTTTGCATAATTGGAAATCTCATACTGGAAAAAGCCGTATTCTGCGAGGATTTCCGCCGTTCTGGCATACATTTCGCGTTCTGTGTCCTCATCCGGCAGATCCAGTTTCTGCTCCGCAAACGGGGTTCCCGGCTCCACGATCAGGCTGTAGGCGGAAATGTGCTCCGGAGAAAGCTCCGCGATCGTCCGAAGACTCTCTTCCCATTTCTCTTCACTCTGCTCCGGCAGACCTGACATCAGATCCACGTTGATATTCGCAAACCCGGCATCCCGTGCCAGTGCAAAACTCTCCTGAAATTCCGCAAACGTGTGGATTCTTCCCAGCCGTTTCAGCTCCTCATCGTGAACCGACTGACAGCCGATACTGATCCGGTTGAAGCCGCTCTTCCTGTAACATTTCAGTTTTTCCGCATCCAGCGTTCCCGGATTGGCCTCCAGCGTAATCTCAGCATCCTCTGAAAAAATGTACTTGCTCCGCAGTTTTTCCATCACACGGGCGAGCATTCCGGCATCCACTGCGGATGGTGTTCCGCCGCCGAAAAAGGCGGAAATCACTTCACTTTCTGCCGTCTCTTCCGCTGCATCGATTTCTGCCAGCAGAGCCTCTTCATACTCCTTCTGCATTGCTTTCGTGCCCGGTCCCGAGACAAAATCACAGTAGGCGCATTTCCGGATGCAGAACGGGATATGCACATAGAGTTCCAGTGGTTTTCTTTTTTTATTCATTCTGCTTTTCCTCCGTACGATCGAAAGACCGGCCCCTGCGCTCCCGCAACAGCAGGCGGCGCCGACAGGCCGGTCTCATTTTTATTTCTTAATTTTCATCCAGTTTCAGTACGCTCATAAAGGCTTTCTGCGGAATCTCCACGTTTCCTACCTGGCGCATCCGCTTCTTACCTTCCTTCTGCTTCTCCAGCAGCTTCTTCTTTCGGGAAATATCGCCGCCGTAGCACTTGGCGAGGACGTCTTTGCGCATCGCGCGGACGGTTTCTCTGGCGATAATCTTCGATCCGACAGCCGCCTGGATCGGGATTTCGAAGAGCTGCCGCGGAATCTCTTCTTTGAGCTTCTCGCACATCTTTCTTCCGCGCTCGTAGGCAGATCCCTCGAATACGATGAAGGACAGCGCATCCACTTCTTCTTTATTGACGAGGATATCGAGTTTTACAAGCTCGCTTCTCTCATAGCCGAGCAGCTCGTAGTCGAATGACGCGTAACCTTTGGAGCGGGATTTTAAAGCATCAAAGAAATCGTAGATAATCTCATTCAGCGGGAGATGGTAATGAAGCATCGCACGCGTCGTCTCCATGTATTCCATTCCCTGATACTGGCCTCGTCTCTGCTGGCAGAGCTCCATGATCGGTCCGATGTAGTCGGTCGTCACCATAATCTCTGCTTTTACCAGCGGCTCTTCCATATAATCAATCTCGGACGGGTCCGGCAGATTCGACGGGTTGGTCAGGTCAATGACGGTTCCGTCGGTTTTGTGAACCTTATAGATAACGCTCGGTGCGGTCGTCACGAGATCCAGATTGTACTCACGCTCCAGGCGCTCCTGAATAATTTCCAGGTGAAGCAGTCCAAGGAAACCGCAGCGGAAGCCAAAGCCAGTGCTGCCGATGTCTCCGGCTCGTAGAAGAGGGATGCATCGTTTAACTGCAGTTTTTCCAGCGCGTCGCGCAGATCGCCGTACTGTGCGCCGTCGGCCGGGTACATGCCGCAGTATACCATCGGGTTGACTTTTTTGTAGCCCGGCAGTGCTTCTGCACACGGACGGTCGGCATCGGTTACGGTATCACCCACGCGGGTGTCGCGCACGTTTTTGATGCTGGCGGTGATATAGCTACCATTCCGGCGGAGAGCTCGTCGCACGGGATCAGACGGCCTGCGCCGAAGTAGCCGACCTCGACAACTTCCTCGACAGCGCCTGTCGCCATCATGCGGATTCTCGTTCCTTTTTTCACGCTTCCTTCCATCACACGGCAGGAAATGATGACGCCGCGGTATGCATCGTAGACGGAGTCGAAAATCAGTGCTTTTAACGGTTCCGTCGGATCACCTTCCGGTGCCGGAATTTTCTGTACGATCTGTTCGAGCACCTCGTCCACGTTCAGGCCGGTTTTTGCGGAAATCCGCGGAGCATCCTGCGCTTCCAGTCCGATGACATCCTCGATCTCTGCAATTACACGGTCCGGCTCGGCGCTTGGAAGGTCTACTTTGTTGATGACCGGGAACACATCCAGGTCATGGTCAAGGGCGAGGTAGACGTTGGCAAGGGTCTGCGCCTCGATACCCTGCGATGCATCGACAACGAGCAGCGCGCCGTCGCATGCGGCAAGGCTTCGGGAAACCTCATAGTTGAAGTCAACATGGCCCGGGGTGTCAATCATGTTTAAAATGTACTCCTCGCCGTCGGCCGCTTTGTATACGGTACGGACTGCCTGTGCCTTGATCGTGATGCCGCGCTCACGCTCCAGATCCATATTGTCCAGCACCTGATCCTGCATCTCACGCTCGGTCAAAAGGCCTGTTTTCTGAATAATACGGTCCGCAAGGTTGATTTCCATGGTCGATATGGGCAATAATACAAAATTACGAATTTTACTCTGATCTATTCCTGACAAGTTTTTTCCTCCTGCTTTTTCCCTACGATACCAGATTGCTCCATATTTCGTACTCCCGCAATCTGTCTATTTTGTATGATACGAAATTCCACTCAAAAAGCAAGATAAATTTATCCGCCTGATGCCGGACTTTTGCCCGACAGAACCTTATGCAGGATATCCGCAAACGGCCCCATTGCATTTTTCACCTCCTCGACCGTATTCGTCTGCGCACCAACCTCGAGAAGAACAGATCTCGGGCGGAGATGGAGGTTGTAGCGGTAGCCTTTTAAATAGATACAGCGCGAAAAGCCGGGATAATACTGTTTTGCCTCATACTCCATCTGAAAGGAAAATGCAAGGTTTTCCGCCTGATACGGATTGGGCAGGCTTGTCAGTTCGCCGCTTTCTTTCGTGCGGGAAAGGCCGTTGAAAAACATGATCTGCGCGGTCGGCTTTCCGTTGATTTCTGTCACAAGACGTTTTGAACCATTGACCCCGTCCCGGTGCAGGTCGATCACGACCTGAATGGACGGGTGTTCTTCCAGCGCCGCTGCGATGACCGGCTCCGCGTAGTTGTAGGCGCGGCTCCGCTCGAGACAGCCTTCTTTCATGTCAAATGCCTCTGTAATATGAAGCACTTCGTATCCGTACTGCTTTTCCAGAAGCTCCTGCAGATCATCACCGAGGCCGATTACCGTGTCCGCTCTTTCTCCCGGACGGGAATCGGCGAAGGTTTCCTGCGAATGGGTATGATAGATCAGAATCTGCGGGCCTTCGGCATTTTCCGGCAGGGTCAGGTCTTTTCCGAGCAGGGTGCTGCCGTCGATCTCGCCCGGCAGGACCGAAGTGTTGGGATCGACAACGAAGAAGCGGTTCAGGAGCGCCTGCGGGTCAGCAAGAAGGTCAGGTGAAATTGTCTCCTGAATCGTGTCGGCCTCCGGGTAGAGAATCTCACGCGGTGCGCCGCCGGTTTCGATGGTCTCCTCCGGGACAGACTGCGGCGCTTCGTTCTGCCGTTGATGCCGACTCTCCGGCTGCCGGTTCTGTGATTCCTGTTTCCGTCTGCTCCGGCTCCGTGATTTCCATTCCATCTTTTTGAGTTTCATCTTTTTGAGTTCCATCCTTTTGATCTTCCTCAGTTCCCTGCTCCTTCGATTCTGTCTGCCCTCTTTCTGCTCCCGGTCCCGGAAACGAATCCTGCTTCGCCGTATCCGTTTCCGCTGCTTCTGTCCCGGCAGACAGCGTATTTTCTGCCGTGCTTCCCTCCCGAAGCGCCGGTATCTGATCCCGCACTGCCGCGAGGAGATTTTCCATCCATCCCCTTCCGTCCTCTTTTCCGTCATAAAAAAGAAGCGGCATCATCACATCCACGGATAACTGCTCCGCCTGTGCTGCCGCCCGCTGCAGCAGAACTTTCCCCTCTAAGAAATGATTTTTCCGGAGAACCGCTGCACTGCGGAACAGCAGTATACTGCAGGACAGGAAAAGACATCCCCATCCGAACCATCGTCCATTTCGCCTGGCATTCCACATATTATCACCATATTCATGATATGTTACAGTTCCCCGGAAAATGCCTGATTCATACCTGCCGCAAGAACTCCGGCCAGGCGGCGGACCATCTCGTCGATCTCTTTTGTCGTCACGTAAAGGCTTTCGAGCGCCGGTGAAATGACTTCTCCCAGAAATTCATCCATCTCGGACTCCTCCAGCGATTCCAGAACGCCTGCGACGGCATCGTGGACGATCGTTCCTGCCCCTACAACGGTCGGCACACCGATTCCGATGACCGGCACTCCGAGCGTCTCCTGATTTAAGGCATTGCGGTGGTTTCCGACGCCCGAGCCCGGCCAGATTCCGGTGTCGGCAAGCTGGATCGTACAGTTCAGCCGGTGAATACTGCATGCGGCAAGGCATCCACGGCGAGAATCACATCTGGATGGGTCTGTTCTGCCGTTCCGCGCAGGATTTCCACTGCCTCCATGCCCGTCTGTGCCATAACGCCGGGAGCAAGGGCACTCACTTCCCGGCCCTTCCTTTCCGTAGGTGCGCACCAGATGGCGCGTAACGTTAAGCTGCTCCACCGTCTCCGGCCCGAGCGCATCCGGCGTGATGCCGCGGTTGCCGAGCCGGCCACAAGAACGGATCCGCACGCTTCCGGCACCATTTCCATCAGACAGTGGGAAAACTCCTCCGCCGCTTTCCGGCTCTCCTCCTCGTCTGCCGTCAAAAGCAGCGGCGCTTCGATCGTCACATACGTCCCTTTCGGCTTTCCCATCATTTTTGCACCCTGCTCCGATGTGATTTTCACAATGGTTGTCTGAATTTCCGCCTTTCTTTTCTTCTTCTCAATCTCGACCCCGGAGATCTCCACATGGTCCCTCTCAAATTTTTCCTGATTCTCCATCGCCAGGTCTGTCCGCATCCTATACTTTCCTATCATACTTTTCTCCTTCTCCTGTATTTTTGTTGTAGTTTTTGCAATTTTTCCAAAAATATGTATTGACAAACCATGCGAAATATTATAGGATAATAAAGCATGTTTCAGTGGAGCGCCCGTGTCTGTTCCATTGAATAACATCCCTTAAATCACATTAATTTTAAAAATATTGGAGGTGTACAGTTTGGCTAACATTAAATCCGCAAAGAAAAGAATCCTGGTAAATCAGACAAAGGCAGACCGCAACAAAGCAATCCGTTCTGCAGTTAAGACTTCTATGAAAAAAGTAGATGCTGCTGTTGCTGCAAACGATAAAGAGGCTGCTGCTGCTGCATTAGTAAATGCGATCTCTACCATCGACAAGGCTGCTTCTAAAGGCGTTTATCATAAAAACAACGCTGCCAGAAAAGTATCCAATCTGAGCAAAGCTGTAAACTCAATCGCATAATAAAGATATAAACCAAAGAGAACTTAGTCATACCGTCATGTGGCTGGGTTCTTTTTTTATGCTTACCAAAAGAGTGCGCCGCGACAGATCTTTTGATAAACACAGAACAAGGCGTACCGGTACAGGAAAACTGGCCGATACGCCTTGTTCTTTTTAGAAAACTCTGCTCTTACGCCGCCCTGCTGTATTTCGTAATCAGCAGCTCCACGCTCAGCAGATCGGAAATTTTTCCCGTCTTCACGTCCTCTTCCATCTGCACGCAGTCATTGACCGCCGCTTTTAATTCCTCCGCCGCATACTGGCGCGACATGGGAATATAGTTCCGCACAACGAAGCTCTGCAGTCCCGTCCGTTTTGCGATCGTCGCCTGATCGCAATGCTCTGCCAGCAGCTCTTTGACCTGCAGCAGCAGATTGAACTGGCGTGCCAGCAGAAAGAGAATCCGCATCGGCGGCTCCTTTAAAGCCAGCAGATCCTGATACAGATCGAGCGCTTTCCGCTGCTTCTTCTCCGTTACCGCGCGGATCATCTCGAAAATCCGGTTCGTAATCTGCGTTGTGCAGACTGCCTCGATATCCGCCCGCGTGATCACATCTCTTCCCATCGTATAGCTGAGCAGTTTTTCCAGCTCCTGCGAGATATTTCCCATATCCGCGCCCGTCTTTTCCAGAAAATCTTCCATATCCTGGCGCGTGATCTTTTTTCCCTCTTTTTTCATCATGCCGAGTACCCAGGTCATCAGCGTCTTTTCGTCCTGACGAGCAAATTCCACTGCTCTTCCCTGCTTCTGCACCGCCTTGTACATACGGTTCCGCTTATCGACTTCCTCCTCCACGAAGATCAGCACCAGATAATCCGGCAGGGATCCCATGTAGTCTGCCAGCGCGTCGGCTTTGTTTTTGAAAAATCCTGTATTTTCCAGCAGAATCACACGGCGGTCCGCAAAAAACGGCATCGTCTCCGCAAGGTCAATCACTTTGGGAATCTCGGTTCCTTTTCCCTCAAAGCGGGAGAAATTCATCGTGTCGTCCTCCGGCAGCAGTGCGTTTTTCAGCTTGTTTTTATACTGATGCTTCAGATAGGCTTCTTCTCCGTAGAGCAGGTAGGCCTGCTTAAAATTCTGCGTTTTGATATCTTCTAAAATGCTTTTCATTCCATCCTCTTTCTTTCGTTCCGGCAGAAGCACGTTTGCGCAGTGCCGCAGCAGCCGGAGCTTTTGACCATTCAGGAGACGGGAAATTCCACATCCGACCGGTATCCGTGAACCGCCAGGCGGTCACGCTTCAGCTGTACTGTCACGGCTCCATCCACCGGTGTTCCGTAGATATGGCTTTTGCAGGCACGAAGCCGCTCCAGCAGCTCCCGGTGCGGATGGCCGTACCGTCCCGGCCACGCGCAGGAAATCAGGCTGATCTGCGGCTGTATGCGGTTCAGAAATGCCTCGCTCGTTGAATTTCTCGAGCCGTGGTGCGCCACCTTTAAAATCTGGCACCGCTCTGCCGCCCCCAGGACCTCTTCTTCTCCGCTTCCCTCCAGATCTCCCGTCAGAAGTGCGCGGCAGGCACCGCAGGAAAGCTGTAATACAACACTTCCGGCGTTTTCCTCTCCCGTATAGTCTTCGCCCGCTCCCGGATGAAGTACCGATACGGTGAGTTCTCCTGCACGGATCTCGTCTCCCTTTTTTAGATATTCTACCATAATTCCCGCTTTTTGTGCGGCTAAAATAAAAGGATTTTCTTTTTCGCTTCCTTTCATCCACACAGGCAGGAACAGATGGCGGATGCGAAGCGCCGTTTTCTGCTCCCCGATCAGCTCCAGCAGTTCGAGGATTCCGTTCGTGTGATCTGCGTCCGGGTGCGTGACAACAACGGCATCAAGAGCGGCAATGCCGCGCTGTTTCAGATATGGGAGAATCCTTTTTTCCCCGATCGCAGACGCACTGCTGCTCCCGCCGTCATTCAGCATCACAAAACGGCCGCTCTCCACCACCAGCGAATCGCCCTGGCCGACGTCCAGCGCTGTAATGGAAAACGTTTCCCGGGGACGGTAAAAAAGCAGAACACAGGCAAAAAACATGGTAATACCAAAGAGCATCCGCTCCCGCCTTCGTGCCTGCGCACCTTTTCGTTTTGCCCCATCCGGATTCATCTCCCGTTTTCGTTTTCGCACATACAGTATCACCAGCAGACCGGTCAGAATGATTCCATATCCTGCCATCTGCCATTTTTCCGGCTGACCGCAGATCCACACATTTCCCGGAATCTGTGCGACCGCCGCTGTCATCTGCCGCAGAAGTGTGAGCAGGAACCGCGTCGGAAGCAGAACAACACTTCCCGCTTTCACGCTTGCCAGTCCCGCCAGAAGCCCCGCAGCACCCGTCAGCAGCACCGCCGTCATGACAGCTCCTGCAAACAGATTCGGCAGAAACGCAAAGAGCGGAATCTCATAAAAATACCACGCCTGCAGCGGATCATGACAAGCTGCAGGGAAAGGTACACCATCGCAGCCTCTTTTCCTTTCGCCGCAAGCTTTTCCAGCCCCGTTTTTTCCCCGCGTCTCTTCCGTTCCGCCTTCTCCCCCGCCAGAACCGGATAAACCCCGGAAATGGCTGTTACTGCTCCAAACGAAAGCCAGAACCCGCTCTGCTCCAGATACGAGGGGTTTTCTGCCAGCATCAGAATTGCCGCAAGAGAGAGCGCACTTAAGGAATCATACGTCCTTCCCACTGCGACAGCTCCCATCCGCACCGCAAACATCACCACTGCACGCACGGTCGCCGTTCCGCTGCCGGTAAACATGCCATACAGCACCATACCGGCGGCCGCTGCCAGAGACGCGGAAGTTTTCGGCAGATGCAGCGCCATCAGCAGCCGTCGGAGTGCCATGCCGAGCAGCATCAGATGCATGCCGGAAACGGAAATCAGGTGCAGCAGACCGCTCTGCTGATACGCCAGATACGTCTCCTCCGTGAGTTCCGACCGTTCCCCGAGCAGCATCGCAGAAAGCACACCTGCCTCCTCCTCCGGCATCATTTCTTTTAAAACGGCACAGCACCGCTCCCGCTCCAGCCGGAGCGCTTCGCCGAGATTCCACCGCCCGGCATCCACAACTTCCTCCCGTTCCGAAATCACGTAGAACGCACAGCCTTTTCCCTCATAATATGTTTTCTCATCAAACATCCCCGGATTGCGCGGGCTTTCCGGCTTTTTTACAGTTCCGTACACCCGCACAGCGGCTCCGACCGGCAGATCTCCCCGCTTTGCGAGCAGATAAATTTTCCCTTTGCTTCCCTCCCCACGCAGCACATACCCGTTGTTGCTGCTCTTTTTCTCATACGTTTCAATTGTCCCTGCAATCCACACCTTCCTGCCCTGCTGCGCTTTGTTTTCGTATTTGGGGTCAGAAAAAGGCGTGCCAAGAGGCACGCCCGCAATCCGCAGCAGCACAAGCACCAGCATGAATCCAAGACACGCCAGGCACATGGGCCGTTTTCTCATGTATCTTTTTCCTCCAGATAAGACAGGTCTTCCTCGTAGAACTGATTGAGTTTCATCGTTTCACGGAAGGTTACATCGCTCTCTCCGTTGATGGAAAACTGCACCTTATCCACCTTACAGTTCGCCGTGATGGAATCCACCACCGCGTAAATCGGAATCTGCTCCGCCACACTCGAAAGCGCAGAATCCTTAAAAGATTTGTCAAAATTCACATAGGCAATCCGATCGGATGTCGTGACACTTAAGACATTCATCGTATCCGGCAGCACTGCATAGTGGCCGTCTTCTTTCGGTCCCTTCATCAGCTGCTCCACCACGACACGTTCCAGCGGAATGTTCGTGCTGTACGGCACCCGCCGCGTCTCTTTCACAAGATGATCGCCTGCTTCATTTGCAAAATACAGTGTCAGCGTCGCATACTGATACTGATAAATTTCCCTTCCGGAATTTTCCAGAAAGCTGTCCGCCGTCATCGTTCCGATCTCGCGTCCTTTGGAATCCTTTAACGGATCCCCGTCAATCAGAAGCGTCACGCGCTCCACCTCCGGAACCTGCACAAAGGTACGCACCAGTCCTGCACGCACCAAAACCTCCTGCGGCCGCGCAAGCTCTCCGTACTCTCCACTTAAGTTCAGCGTAAGGAGCCCGTTCTCCAGCGTATACGTCTTGATGGAAATCCCATTGGAAAGAAGTGCCTGGTTTCCGTCCTTGGCAGGTTTCTCCTGCAGCGCGTCAACCAGCTCCTTGATCAGTTTCTGATCCGTTCCTTCTTTTGGTTCATACGGCTCCTGCACCAGTGTTGTGCCGGTTTTGTCCAGGCAGTACAGGTGATACGCCGACTCCTTCTGGCTCTTCTGCCACTGCCCGCAGCCGCTAAGAAGCAGCACGCCGGCCAGCAGTACGCCAAGTATCCGTTTCATGTGCGCCACCTCCTACATCACGTAATTCAGAGGAATCCGCACGGAAAATGTCGTTCCCTCGTTTTCTTTGCTGTATACACGGATCGCTCCCCGGTGCATGACAATCGCGCTCCGCGCAATCGCAAGGCCAAGGCCGGTTCCGCCGATTTCCCGCGAGTGGGACTTGTCCACGCGGTAGAAACGCTCGAAGATATGCGCAATCGACTCCTCCGGGATGCCGATGCCGGAGTCTGCCACCGTCACGTAGAAATATTTGTGATCCGCATTTAAGGATACACGCACCCATCCATTCTCGTTGTTGTATTTGATGCCGTTTTCGATCAGGTTCGAGAACGCCAGCGAGAGCTTCGTCGCATCCACCTCCGCATTGACCGGGCGGAAGCTGTCGAGAATGAGCTCCACATTTTTCTGTGCGGCAATCGGATGAAGCCGCTTCAGCAGCTGCTCTAACAGCTCGTTGATATTGACCTGGGTGATATTGAGGTCTGCCACCTTTTTATCCATCTTGACCAGCGACAAAAGGTCGGTAATAATCTGGTTTTCGCGGTCGATCTCCGAGGTAATATCCTGCATGAACTCCTGATAAAGTTCCACCGGAACGCCCTCCTGCCCGTTCAGCGAATCCGCCAGAACCTTCATGGACGCAAGCGGCGTCTTTAACTCATGCGAGACGTTCGAAACAAATTCCTGGCGGGAATCGTCGAGCGTACGGACGCGGGTCAGCATCTTGTTGAATGCGTCCGTGATCAGCTCTGTCTCGAGGTAATCCGGAACAGAAATGCTTTCGTCGAGATAGCCGTCGGTGATGTCCTCGATGGAACGGGTGACCTTCTGGAACGGCTTCATCAGAATGCCCGCGAGCAGATAGCCAAAAACCAGCACGAGAAGCGCAATGATCGAAAGAATCGTCATTCCCTTCGTCTCCAGAATTTTCATATTCGCACGGATCTCATCCGTCGAAATGCTGACGAGCATAACGCCGAGCGTCTCCTTCGTCTCGGTATTCTGAATCCGCACCGTCATTTCCAGATAGCTGTTTTTCCGGTCGTACTGGCTCGTCTCCTTGCCCTGAAAGCTCTGGATGACCTCCTGCGAGATAATCGTCTTTCCGCGGTCCATATCGTACGTATCTTTGATGACGCGGAAATCCTGATCGATAATCAGGATTCTGCCGCCGTAAATATTCGTCAGCATACTGAGCTGTCCGTTGATGACATCCGATCCAGGATCTTCCATGTAATTCTGCTGGATGAGCTGGTTGCAGATAATATCGCACTGATTTTTTACGGTAATGCTGCGCACCGATACCGCACGGTCCTCATAGCTGTTTACGATGCTCTTCTCAAGGATCACACACGGTACAATGCCGATGATCACAAGAATCACCGTGATGCGGAAGCGCAGACTCCGCAGAAACTTCCATTTTTCTTTGTTTTTAAGCCTGGAAATAGTAACCAACTCCCCACTTTGTGTGAACGTACTTCGGTTCACTTGGATTTTTCTCAATCTTTTCGCGCAGACGGCGGATATGTACATCTACGGTGCGCACGTCGCCCGGGTACTCATAGCCCCAGACAATGTTCAGCAGGTTCTCTCTGCTGTACACCTTGTTCGGATTGAAGACGAGAAGCTCGAGCACATCGAACTCCTTCGCAGTCAGATTGATCTCGCGGTCTCCGATGAAGACTCTTCTGCTCTCGCAGTCGATCCGCAGGTCTTTCACCTGTACGACTTTTGCTTTCTCTTCTTTTGGCTCCTGGCGGGCCGCACGGCGCATGATGGCTTGATGCGTGCTTTTACTTCCAGAATGTTGAACGGCTTTGTGATGTAATCATCTGCGCCGTATTCCAGTCCCAGGATTTTGTCCATGTCCTCGCCCTTTGCGGTCAGCATAACGATCGGAACGTTGGAAAATTCACGGATCTGCTGGCAGACGGACAATCCGTCCAGCTTTGGCAGCATCAGATCCAGAAGGATCATATCGTATTCTTTTTCTTTTGCCATGGAGAGTGCTTCCTCGCCGTCGTATGCGCAGTCAACCTCCATGCCGTCCTGCTCCAGGCTGAAGCGGATTCCTTTTACGATCAGTTTTTCATCATCAACTACAAGAACTTTCTTTGCCATTTCTTCTCCTTCTTGTTCTAAACCTCGATAGAACCCCTTATCTTTTCAAACATCTTTTCCTTGATGCCCTCAATGTTCATAATCTCCTCAATCGAACCAAACGGGCCGTTTGCTTCGCGGTAGGCGATGATGGCATCCGCACGGCTCTCTCCGATGCCGGAGAGTGTCATCAGTTCTTCTTTTCCGGCCGTGTTCAGGTTGACTTTGCCGGAACCGGAAGCCTGCTCCGTGCCGCCCGTATTCTGCTGCGGCGTTTCCGTGATTTCCATGTTTTCTGCCTCCTCGCGCGTCCAGACGGTGATCTGCTCTCCGTCTTCGATTTTCCGTGCAAGATTGAGGATTTTTTCTTCAGCATCCGGCAGAAATCCGCCTGCCGCTTCCACAGCCTGCACTACGCGGCTTCCGCCCGGCAGCGTGTAGACACCGGGGGAAGCGACCGCACCGCAGATATAAACCTGCACCGTTTCTTCCGGTGCTGCCTCCTGTGCCTCACGTTTTTCCGGAATGCCTGTGGTTTCTCCGGCGCTTTTTTCGGAAACCGTCTGCTCCTCATCCACTTCCTTCTGATTCCCGAAAACGGTTTCCGTCGTGCTCCCGCCTGTGCTATCTGACAGTTTGTATTCTGTATCCCTGTGGTTGCATCCGCAGAGCAAAAAACCAGCATCGCCGCCAGTATTTTTGCATGTTTTCTGCCTCTGTCCTGCTGTTTTTTCAATTTCATGCTGTGTACTCCCTTCCGCTTCGCATCTGACGCGCAAGGTCCCTTGTGTACGCATAACTACGTTTCTATTGTATCGAAGAAACCATAAAAATACAAGTAGAAATCTTAATCGTTATTCCCACTGAAACACTACAATTCCCACAACGGCGATCGCCATGCCGATCAGTTTTCGCACGGTGAAATCCGTTTTTTCCATACCGAAAAGGCCGAACAGTTCAATCAGCCACGCCGCTGCGAGCTGGGAAATGACGATCAGCATCGCCGCCTTCGCCGGGCCGAGCCCTGCCATACTCCAGATAACCGTGATCGTGATAAACGCGCCAATTGCCCCGCCGAGCAGCAGATACCACGGCTTTACGCGGAACAGATCCCCGATGGGCTCCCTCCCGGTGATGCACCATGCCGCAAGACAGACGGCAAACGCACTGATCTGCACCCAGCCGGCCGCCAGCCATGTACTCGTCTGTTTCGTCACCTCTGTGTTGAAAACGCCCTGAATACTCATCAGTGCGCCGGAAAGCAGCGCTGTTAAAATTCCCGCCATTGATTTTTCCTCCTGCTGTTTTTTTATGTACTCTCGGAGTCTTTCTGCGCTTGATTTTACGAGAAGATTTTTTGTCAGCTGCACCCAATTTCTGAGGCGTACGCGGTGCGTACGTTGATGAAATTTGGGTGCAGCTGGCGGAAAATCGGCCGTAAAAGCAAGTGCAGAAAGGCCCCGAGAGTACATTTTATACTATTCCTTTTTTCCCCGTTTTTATACAGAACTCAGGGACAGCAGGAAAACAGCCGCCCGGTCTCCTGCGTAGGAAACCAGACGGCTGTCTATTCCACATTACTGTAATGCTTTCTCCAGTTTTTCAATCATCTCATCGATGTCATCTTTCGTAATCACAAGCGGCGGTACCATACGAAGAACGTCGCTTCCGGCGGAAATCACAAGAAGTCCGTTCTCAATCGCGCGGTTGATGACTTCTCCGACCGGACGTCCCGTTACGACAAGGCCCTGCATAAAGCCTTTTCCACGGCGTGCTGCGAGGCAGTCATATTTTTCCACCAGCTCGTCCAGCTTTTTCTCCAGATACGGAGCCGTCTCTGCTACATGCTCTACGACATGCTGTTTCTCATAGCATTCAAATACAGCATTGACAGCCGCGCAGGCCAGCGGGTTTCCGCCGTATGTCGTTCCGTGGTCTCCCGGAATGAGCGAATGCTCTGCCGTCTTTTTATTCAGCACGAAGGCGCCGACCGGAACGCCGCAGCCAAGTGCTTTTGCACACGTCATGACATCCGGCTGTACGCCGTAATCCTGCCATGCGAACAGTTTTCCCGTTCTTCCCATGCCGCACTGGATCTCATCGAGGATCAGCAGGATATCATGCTCGTCACACAGATCGCGCACGCCCTGTAAAAATTCTTTCGTTGCAGGATAGATACCGCCCTCGCCCTGTACAGTCTCCATGATGATCGCACATGTCTTGTCGGTAATCTGTGCCTTTACGCTCTCCAGATCATTAAAATCCGCAAATTTAATGCCGCCGATCAGCGGTTTGAACGGATCCTGATAATGCGTATTTCCTGTTACAGAAAGCGCTCCAAGGCTTCTTCCATGGAAGGAATGGTTCATCGCGATGATCTCGTGATCGTTGCTGCCATCTTTTAAGTAAGCGTATTTTCTCGCTACTTTGATGGCTCCCTCGATCGACTCCGTACCGCTGTTCGTAAAGAATACTTTATCCATGCCGGATGCCTTCGCCAGCTTTTCCGCCGCGGAGCCCATCGGAACATTGTAGAACAGGTTGGAAACATGGATGACTTTGTCCACCTGGTCTTTCACTGCTTTTTATAATCGTCATTGCTGTAGCCGAGCGCATATACCGCGATACCTGCCGCAAAGTCCAGATATGCTTTTCCGTCGGTGTCATACAGATGAACGCCCTCGCCGTGGTCGATCACAAGCGGGAACCGGTTATAGGTGTGAAGCACGTACTGCTCGGTCTGTTCCATATACTCATTCGTCTTCATGATTGAATTTCTCCTTGTTTTCCCCTAAAATAGCCGTACCAATTCCTTTGTTCGTAAAGATCTCAAGCAGCAGGCAGTGCGGGATTCTTCCGTCCATGATGTGGACTCTCGATACGCCGTTCCCGATCGCATCGATGCAGCCCTGCAGTTTTGGAATCATGCCGCCGCCGACATTTCCGTTTGTGATGAGATCTCTTGCTTCCTGTACGTGGAGCTCGGAAATCAGGCTCTCCGGATCCTTCGGTTCTTTGTAGACACCCTCGATATCGGTCAGGAATGCCAGTTTTTCCGCATTTAACGCCTCTGCGATCGCGCAGGCTGCGTCGTCTGCATTGATGTTATAGGTGTTGAAATCATCGTCCATGCCGACCGGGCAGACTACCGGCAGGAAATCGTTATCCAGAAGATCGTACAGCACTTTCGGGTTTACATTTTTGATATTTCCAACGAAGCCGATGTCTTCTCCCTTGGACAGCTTTTTCTCTACGTTTAAGAGACCGCCGTCTTTTCCACTGATGCCGACAGCATTAACTCCGAGTGACTGAATCATGGTGACAAGCTCTTTGTTGACCTTGTTCAGCACCATCTCTGCCACTTCCATCGTATCGGCATCCGTTACACGAAGGCCGTTGACGAATTTCGGTTCCATGCCGACTTTTCCGACCCAGCGGCTGATTTCCTTTCCGCCGCCGTGTACGATGATCGGTTTGAAGCCGACCAGTTTCAGAAGAACCACGTCCTGGATGACGTTTCTCTTTAACTCTTCATCCACCATCGCGCTTCCGCCGTATTTGATGACAATGATTTTGCGGTTGAACCGCTGAATATAAGGAAGTGCCTCGATCAGCACATTTGCTTTGTCCAGATACATCTGATTTACCATGATTTTTTCCTCGCTCTCCTCTTTTGATTCCTGGTTCTGCTGTACCGAAAATACGATTTCCCGGCACGTTTTCGTTGTATTCCCTCAGAATTTCATCCGAATGTTTTTAAGAACGGTAATCCGCATTAATTTTTACATAGTCATAGGTCAGGTCGCAGCCCCATGCCGTTGCTGCCGCCTCTCCCATGTGGATGTCGGCGATCGCAGTTACTTTCGGCTCGGAGAGGATCTTCGTTGCCTCCTCCTCGCTGTAGTCAACGGCAACACCTTTCGTGATAATCTGCAGTTTTCCGGCTGCGCTCTCAAAGTAGAGATCTACATTTTCCGGATCGAATTTTGCTCCGGAGTAACCCATCGCGCAGAGGATTCTTCCCCAGTTGGCGTCATGGCCGAAGATTGCCGCTTTCGTCAGACTCGATGTGATGACGGATTTTGCCAGTGTCACGGCCTGCTCTTTGCTCTCGGCTCCCTGAATCGTCACTTCGAACAGTGCGGTTGCGCCCTCGCCGTCGCCTGCGATGTGCATCGCCTGTGTTTTATTGACTTCAAAGAGTGCTTCTTTGAAAATCTTGTAATCCTCGTTTTCTTCCGTAATTTCCGGGTTTCCGGCAAGACCGTTTGCCAGAAGTAGAACGGTATCGTTTGTGGAAGTATCACCGTCTACGGAAACCATGTTGTAGGTGTCCGGTACGACTTCGCTCAGTGCTTTCTGCAGCATCTCTTTCGAAATATTGGCATCGGTTGCCACAAAGCTCAGCATGGTGCACATATTCGGATGGATCATGCCGGAGCCCTTGCACATGCTGCCGATCGTTACGGTTTTTCCGCCGATTTCGATCTGAACAGCAACTTCCTTCGGCTCGGTGTCGGTTGTCATGATCGCCTGTGCTGCTGTAGCTGCGGCTTCTCTTGTAGCTGCAAGCTGCGGTTTCAGCATTTCCACGCCGGCTGCGATCTTATCGATCGGAATCTGTTTTCCGATAACACCGGTCGATGCAACGAGAACGGAGTCCTCTGGAATGGAAAGTGCAGCCGATGCTGCCTCTGCGGTTTTTCTGCAGTAGCCATAGCCCTCCTCGCCGGTGCATGCATTGGCGATTCCGCTGTTGCAGACGATTGCCTGTGCGGTTGGATGGTTGTATACAATCTCCTGGTCCCATTTGACCGGAGCTGCTTTTACGATGTTTGTAGTAAAGGTTCCTGCTGCTACGCACGGTACCTCGCTGTAGACAAGTGCCATATCCTTTACGCCCTGTTTTTTAATTCCTGCTGCGCCGCCTGCTGCCTGAAAACCTTTCGCAGCGGTGATGCCTCCTTCGATCTTTTTCATTGTCTTATCCTCGCTTTTCGTCATTTAAGTCTTCTGTTTCGTCTTTTTGTTTTACGGGAACATCGGAGGCATGCACAGGCCTTCGTTTTCCGGCAGTCCGAACATCAGGTTCATGTTCTGTACCGCCTGTCCTGCTGCGCCTTTGACCAGGTTGTCCATCGCACCCATCATGATGATTCGTTTCGTTCTCGGATCGATCTTGAAGTTGACATCCACATAGTTGCTTCCCTCGACCCATTTCGTCTGCGGGCAGACATCCTTATCGAGAACACGTACAAACTGCTCGTTGGCATAATACTTATCATAAACGGCTTTAACCTCTTCGTAAGTCACATCTTTTTTCAGGGATGCATATGCCGTTACGAGAATGCCGCGGTTCATCGGAACAAGATGCGGGGTGAAGTTCAGGGTGATCGGGTAGCCGGCTGCATAGGAAAGCTGCTCCTCGATCTCCGGTGTGTGGCGGTGGCCGGCAACGCCGTATGCTTGATGTTTTCATTAACCTCGCAGTAGAGGTTGTCCACTTTCGCTCCTCTTCCTGCTCCGGAAGTTCCTGATTTTGCATCAATAATGATGGTGTTTCCATCAATGAGATCTTCCTTTAATAAAGGATAAATCGAAAGAGTTGAGCAGGTCGGATAGCAGCCCGGGTTTGCCACGATACGCGCCTGTTTTACTTTCTCACGGTTGATCTCGCACAGTCCGTAAACCGCCTCGTCGATATACTGCGGGGATTTATGCTCGATCTTGTACCACTCTTCATACGTTTTACATCTTTAATACGGAAATCGGCGCTCAGGTCGATGACCTTTACTTTCGAAAGAATTTCATCATTTACCAGGGAAGCACAGAGTCCCTGCGGAGTTGCTGTAAAAATGACGTCTACTTCCTTTGCAAGCTGCTCCATGTTGTCGTCCTTGCAGACATCGTCTACTAACTGAAACATATTCTGGTAAACCGACGCATATTTCTTATCGATATAGCTTCTGGAACCATACCATTTAATCTCCACATCTTTGTGTCCCAGGAGAATACGCACCAGCTCGCCTCCTGCATATCCTGTAGAACCGATAATTCCTGCTCTGATCATACCTTTTTCTCCTTTTTTCTTTCGCCCGTTTTCTTGTCTTGCCGGACATTTTTTCTTTTCTCTTTATGATAGCTCAATTATTTTCTTTTTTCAATGAAAAATCTTTGTTTTCTGCTGTCATATACCGTCGATTGCATAAGTATACACCTCAAATGTATATTATGCAAGTTTTTTTTGAATTTCTGAAAAAAAGCTTGCATAATCCTGTCGTATGATGTATATTTTAGTCATTGACGATGCACCGCGCATATAGGTGCACGAGAAATCCAAGGAGGATCTTACATTATGAAAGAAAAAGTTGTACTTGCCTATTCCGGCGGACTTGATACTACTGCCATTATTCCGTGGCTGAAAGAGACCTTTGACTACGAAGTAATCTGCTGCTGCATCGACTGCGGCCAGGGAAACGAGCTGGTTGGCCTCGATGAGAGAGCAAAACTTTCCGGCGCTTCCAAATTATATATCGAAAACGTTATCGACGAGTTCAGTGAAGACTTCATCATGCCGTGCGTAAAAGCAGGCGCTGTTTATGAGAACAAATACCTGCTCGGTACTTCCATGGCACGTCCGGTTATCGCAAAGAAACTCGTTGAGATCGCAAGAAAAGAAGGTGCTGTTGCCATCTGCCACGGCGCTACCGGTAAAGGAAATGACCAGATCCGTTTCGAGCTCGGCATCAAAGCCCTTGCTCCGGATATCAAAGTAATCGCTCCTTGGAGAATGACCGATGTATGGACCATGCAGTCCCGTGAAGACGAGCTGGCTTACTGTAAAGCACACGGCATCGACCTTCCGTTTGATGCAAACCACAGCTACAGCCGTGACCGTAACCTGTGGCACATCAGCCATGAGGGACTTGAGCTTGAGGATCCGTCCAACGAGCCGAACTACGACGATCTTCTCGTACTGACCACTCCTCCGGAAAAAGCTCCGGACGAAGGCGAGTACGTAACCATGACCTTTGAGGCCGGCGTTCCGAAGACCTTAAACGGAAAAGAAATGAAAGTTTCTGAAATCATCACCGAGCTGAACAAGCTGGGTGGAAAACACGGCATCGGTATTGTTGATATCGTTGAGAACCGTGTTGTCGGCATGAAATCCCGCGGTGTTTATGAGACTCCTGGCGGAACCATCCTGATGGCTGCACATGAGCAGTTAGAGGAGCTGATTCTCGACCGTGAGACCCTGAAAACAAAGAAAGATCTCGGAAACCTGCTTGCTGAGGTTGTTTACGAAGGAAAATGGTACACTCCTCTGCGCGAGGCAATCCAGCATTCGTTGATGTAACCCAAAAATACGTAACAGGCGAAGTAAAATTCAAACTGTTCAAAGGCAACATCATCAAAGCCGGCGAGTCTTCTCCGTACAGCCTGTACAATGAGTCTCTTGCTTCCTTCACCACCGGCGATCTCTACGATCACCACGATGCAGACGGATTCATCACACTGTTCGGTCTGCCGCTGAAGGTTCGTGCGATGAAAATGCAGGAGCTGGAGAAAAACAACAACAAATAAGATCTGATCCTATGGATTCCCAAAAGAAAGCGGACTCGCTCCGCTTTCTTTTTGCATGCAAAAAGGACCCGCCCATTTCAGGCAGGTCCCTTTGTTTATTCGTAATATGCGTCGATTCCGTCCGCAATTCCCTGTGCCATCTTGTTTCGGTAATCCTCGGTTGCCATCAAACGGTCCTCGGAAGGATTGCTCATGAAGCCAAGCTCAATGATCGTGACCGGAATGGTACTCCAGTTGATGCCGCTCATGGAATCGGTGTAAATCACATCGCGGTTCTTCGCACCGGTGTCTTTGCAGAATGCTGCGATCATCTTCTGGGAGAGCTTCTGGCTCTTGCTGATCACATCACCGGAAAGATACGTATTTCTGCTGCTCGGTGCCATCGTGAGTGCTCCGTAAACCGACTGGTTCGAATCTCCGTTCGCGTGTACACGCACGAGAATGTCTGCTCCGTTCTGCGCGGCAAGTTTTGCACGCTCGGAGTTGCTGATATTGACGTCGTGCGTCTCGCGGATCATGTAAACATCGTAGCCGCGCTCCTCAAGGATATCGCGTACCTTTAAAGATACCGCAAGGTTCAGCTCATACTCATTGATGCCGGTTGCCACACCGCATGTTCCGGAAGCAACCTTCGCCTTATAGGTCGATGATCCCGGTCCGATCGGCTCTTTCTCGCTGTTTCCTCTTCTCTGGTGTCCTGCGTCGATTGCCACGCAGATATTTTTGCTGTTCCGGCGGACACCGTTTTTATCAACGTAATAGCCGTCGATGTAGGTATCCTTATAGATGCCTCCCCAGCTTCGGAAGTAATACGTTTTTCCGTCCACTTCCTGCCAGCCGTTCTTGTAAATACCGCCCCAGCTCCGGAAGTAATACGTTGCGCCTTTGATCGTTACCCACTGGCTCTTATACATGCCGCCCCAGCTCCGCAGGTAATACCAGTTATTATCATACCACAGCCATTCACTGTGCATCATTTTGCCGTCCTGCCTCAGATAATACCAGTTCTTGTCATACAGCAGCCAGCCTTCCCCTTTTGGGTTCCGTTGCTGTCCATGTAATACCAGTCACTGCCCTTGGCGCCCAGGCGTTCACGCGCATGCCGCCCCAGCTTTCAAAGTAATAATCAACGCCGTCAATCGTCTGCCAGCCGGTACTCATCACACCGTCTGCGTCTACATGGTACGTTCTTTTATCATGCACAAACCACTGATTCGTTCTGAGGCTTCCGTCCTCATTCAGATAGTACCATGTTCCGCCGACTTTTTTCCAGCCCTGGAATCCGGCTCCGCCCCAGCTCTCGAAGTAGTAGAGCGTTCCGTCAATCTTCTGCAGTCCGGTGCTCATCACACCGTTTTCATCTACATGGTATGTTCTCTTGTCGTGAACGAACCATTCATTCGTTTTGACGCTTCCGTCCTCGTTCAGATAGTACCATGCCCCGCCGACTTTTTTCCAGCCTTTGTATCCGGCTCCGCCCCAGCTCTCAAAATAATAGAGCTTTCCGTTGACCATCGAAAGACCCGTGCACATGATTTCGTCTGCATTCAGATAATATCTCCTGTTCAGATGGGTGATCCACTCGCTGGCGGCCATCGTGCCGTCCTCTTTTCTGTATTTCCAGCTTCCGTCTTCCTGTTTCACCCAGCCGGCAGGAAGTTTCTCTTCCGGCTCCTGTTCATTGTCCTCACCTGGAATCGTAACAGCCGGCGTCTCGTTTTCCGAAGTACCGCTCTGCTCCTGCACTGCCGCTTCCTCATCCGAATTCTGCTCGGAACTTTCCGTCTCATCCTGCTGCCAGGTTACGGCCGTGCCGTCATTTTCTGCTGCGCTTACCCTTGCCGGAAGCGCCCAGCCTCCTGCCGCAACGGCCGCTGCGATCAGCAGTGCTGCGATTTTCTTTTTTGCCATCTGGTTTTCCTCCTTTTATCTCGCCATCTGGTAAATCTCATATACTTCCTGTGCGCCCAGCTTGCGGATGCGGGACAGTTTTACAGTGTCCTGCTGTGTTGCATCCATGGAAAGGGCACGCAGATCCTCATCCGACGGGTTCAGAATATCAAGCTCATGCAGGGAGGTCGGCATGCCGAGCGAATGGAAGAACGCTACTGTGCGCTCAATGCCTTCCGTTGCCCGTTTGTGATCGCTTCCCTCTGTGATGCCCCAGACTTTTTCTGCAAACCGTGCAAACCGCCAGAGAACCGTCTCCTCATCGTACTGATATTTCGCCCAGGCACCCCAGACTGCCGCCAGGGATGCGCCGTGTGCTACATCGTATTTTGCACTTAACGCATGGCCGAATTTATGTACCGAAAAATCTTTGCCGCGTCCGCACTCCGTCAGTCCATTGTGTGACAGGCTTCCGCACCACATGATTTCCGCCATCGCATTGTAATCGGATGGGTTTTCCAGAACCTTCGGTCCGTTTTTGATTACGGTACGGAGGAGTCCCTCTGCGATCTCGTCCGTCATCTCGCACTGGCTCTCCGGAATGAAATAGCGCTCCATCGTGTGCATCATGATGTCGGTTACTCCGCAGGCAATCTGGTATTTCGGCAGGGTTGCTGCCAGCTCCGGGTTCATGATGGCAAATTTGCAGCGGTTGAACGGCGTGTTGATGCCGGCCTTTTTGCCGATTGCCTCGTTTGTCAGAACGGCTGAATCGCTCATCTCGCTTCCGGCTGCCGGTATCGTCAGAACCGCTCCTACCGGGAGAGATTTTGTCAGCGGTACTTTTTTCGTCCAGATATCCCAGAGTGCCTCCTCCGGATTTGCAGCTCCATGCGCAACGGCTTTTGCGGTGTCAATCGAGCTTCCGCCGCCGACGGCAAGAATAAAGTCTGCCTGCATTTCCACTGCTTTTTTCACACCCTCCTCGGCAAGGGCAAGTCTCGGGTTTGGTTTTACGCCGCCAAGCTCTTCAAAGGCAAGGCCCTCTTTTGCAAGAGATGCTTCCACTCGGTCCAGAAGACCGCTCCGTTTTGCACTTCCGCCTCCGTAAACGACGAGCACCTTTGTGCCGCCCCATTTCTTTACCTCAGCGCCTGCCTGGTTTTCGGTCTCTTTTCCGAACACGACTTCCGTCGGGGTATACTGTATAAACTGATCCATCTTCTTATTTCCTCCCTGCATTTTTATTCTTCATAAATCCGTACGTTTCCCGAGCTTACACGGTAAAGATCGTCTCTCCTGTTTTCCAGAGACGGGATTTCATTTCTTGTCCGCTCCAGCACTTCCGGATCCAGCTCTGCGATGAGTACCTGCGGGGTATCATCTGCCTCCGCAAGAATTTCGCCGTCCGGCGCAATGATCATGGAATGGCCGTACGCTCAAACCGCGCTTTCTGGCCGCACTGGTTGGCGGCGAGCACGTAGCATCCGTTTTCAATGGCGCGCGTGCGCAGCAGTGCTTCCCAGTGGCGCTCTCCCGTTGCTTTCGTAAAATCCGCCGCTATCAGAAATGCATCTGCTCCGGAGGATGCCATCAGCCGGTACTGTTCCGGAAAGCGGATATCGTAGCAGATGCTCATGCCGAACAGGCCAAGCGCCGTGTCCGCAAGAACAATTTCATTTCCCGGGCAGATCTCGTGTGATTCTTCGTAGGAGACACTGCCCGGAATATTTACATCAAACATATGTATTTTGCTGTATTCTGCAATCGTTTCTCCATCTGGTCCGAACAGAAACGACGTGTTGGACGGACGCCCCGGATGGCGCCGTACCGTCATGCTGCCGCAGTGCAGATAGACACCGTACCGTTTGGCAAGGCTGGAAAACCGGCGGCTGACGTAGCCCGGCACTGCACTTGCGTGCCCCGGCATGTCTGCTCCCGTGTATTCTGCGGTCTCCGGGAAAAGAATCAGCTTCGCTCCCTGTTCCGCCGCCTCCCGCACATACTGCTCGGCCATGCGCATATTTTCATTCATATCCGGCCCAGAATCCATCTGCACCAGGCCTGCAATTATTTTTTCCATCTTTTTGTCCCCTCGTTTCACATGTTAGCTTGTGATTTTTCCGCTTATACTCTCGTTTATTATATCGTTACAGTTCACAGATACCTGCGAACTGTAACATTCGCAGCCCTCATTGAAAGTTTTGCTACGCAAAAGGAGGGCTGCTCACACCTGAATCACTTTCTTACGCAGCGAAACAGCAAGTGTTTCACTGCTGATTGAACAGTAATATTATATCTCATATTCCCCAAAACAGCTACCCAAATTCGCAATTTTCATACCTTTTGCAGCTTTTATTTTTTAAATTTTTGAAAATAACAATTGACAAATCCAGAAAACAGGAGTAGCTTAGAACCATAAGCTGTCGTGTTCGATCAGATGCGGCAGAAAAAATCATGAAAGGAGAACACCACTTATGATCAATCTTATTTATGCATCCAGCGTAAAACAGAATAAACTTCGTATGGCGATCAAACCAGGTGGCTGCCCTTCTTTCGAAATTCTTTGTAAGCATTAACTCTGCATAACAAATCTCTATGCATTCTTTATGCCTGCTATTTCGCACAGAAGGCGCGGTACGTCGATACTGCGGCTTTTTTTATTGCTATAAACAGTACGAAACCGTTCTTTCCGGCTTCGCTCCGTTTCCGGCAGGCAGATTCCGCGGTCTTCTTACCGCATCGATTCCCTTCTTTTATATACAAACGCAGCCTTCGCTTTCGTTTCCCGTTGTTCCGTTCCCACACTTACGGAGCTTTTGAAAGCCTATGTTCTGCCAGACACCCAAACGACATCAATGAGGAGGTTTTAACATTCATGAAGAAAAATCCAATCGGTAAGTACCTGCTCCAGAACTGGTACTACTACGTTTTCGCTTTTGGTTCCATGGCCTTAAGTGTCTTTCTCGATATGCTCGCGCCGCTTGTCACGCTGCACATCGTGGATGACGTGCTGGTCAGTCACAAAATGGAACTGCTCTGGAAATACCTTGCCGCCTTTCTTCTGATCGGTGCCGCAAAAGCCCTGTTTCAGTACATCAAAGAATTTTTATTCGATGTCAGCAGCGTCCGCGTCGCCAGCCAGATGAGGGACAACCTGTTCCGCCACGTCCAGCGGCTTTCGGTGGAATACTTTGACAAAAACAATACCGGCGAACTCCTCGCCCGCGTGCGCGATGACGTCGACCGGATCTGGGATATCCTCGCTTTGCCGGCATGCTGATCTTAGAAGGCCTGATCTGTATCATGATGGCAATGGTCAGTATGGTCAAACTGGATCTGCCGCTGACACTCGTCTCCGTGGCGATCCTTCCTTTCGTCGCAGGCATCGCAATCCGCCTCGAAAAAGAACTCGACCGTGTCTACGATGCGATCAGCGAGGAAAACGCCGTCATGAATACCGTTGCACAGGAAAATCTCGCCGGTGTCCGCACCGTCAAATCCTTTGCACGGGAACCGTATGAGATCAAAAAATTCCGGAAACACAATCAGAAATACTGCGATCTCAACATGGATCAGGCGCGCGTCTGATGAAATACGATCCCGCCATCTCGTTTCTTACGAAGCTGATGCGCGTGCTCGTCCTTCTCGCGGGCGGCTACGGTGTCATCCACGGACGCATTACGCTCGGTGTTTTAACGGCCTTTATGGAGTACACCTCCAAGATCACCTGGCCGATCGAAAACGTCGGCTGGCTCGGCAACTGCTTCGCTTCTGCGATTGCTTCCAACAAGAAGCTGAACAAAATTCTCGCAGAGGAGCCGCAGATCGCAGAACCGGAAAATCCGGTGGAGCTTTCAAAACTTCCGGGTGACCTGGAATTCCATCACGTCGATTTCTCCCTGCATGACACACCGATTCTGCAGGATATCGACTTTACCTTAAAGCAGGGCCACACACTCGGCATCATGGGTATGACGGGTTCCGGAAAAACAACCATCGTCAATCTGCTCGAGCGTTTTTACGATGTCACCAACGGTTACATCTGTCTCGACGGCCACGATATCCGCACCCTGCCGCTGCGCACCGTGCGCGATACTTCTTCCGTCGTCATGCAGGACGTCTTCCTGTTCTCAGATACCATTTCTGAGAATGTCCGCCTCGGCAGCCGCAGCACGATGAAATCCGAGGAGGTACATAACGCTGTCTCCGCTGCATGTGCTTCCGAGTTCGTCGACCATCTTTCGGATCAGTACGAAACCGTCATCGGCGAACGCGGCATGGGACTTTCCGGCGGTCAGAAGCAGCGTCTTTCCATCGCACGCGCCCTGCAAAACAGGCTCCGATCCTCGTACTGGATGATTCCACCTCGGCGCTCGATATGGAGACCGAATACGAAATCCAGAGCCATCTCGCCGAGAAAAAAGATGTTTCCAAGATCATCATTGCCCACCGCATTTCTTCGGTGCAGAGTGCCGATGAGATCCTGTATCTCGATCACGGACGCATCGCCGAGCGCGGCACGCATGAGAGTCTGATGGCACAGAAAGGCCTGTACTACTCCACCTGGGAGGCTCAGTACGGTGATTACCATAAAGCAAAGGCAGCCCTCGAGCAGGCACTTCCTGCCAATGCTTAATTCAATTTAATCTGTTACCCGACAACTTCTGTATTTACTTACCCGTTAAGAGAGGAACAATACGATTATGGCTATCAATTCCAGTAAAGTAGATGAAGAGCAGAAAGAGGTCTTAAAGAGCGCGACCATCCGCCGCCTCTTCTCCTACTTAAAAAATTATAAACGCCAGGTTGCCGTCGTTCTCGTGGTTCTCGCCGTTACCATCGCGATTTCCACTGTGAACCCGCTGCTCCTGGAGTACGCCATCGACGTCAATATTGCGCAGAAAGACTGGCGCGGGCTTATTGCCCTCTGCGTATTCATGGTTGTGATCAACCTGGTTTACGCGGCCGGTGTCCGCCTGCGGATGCTTCTGATGGCGCGTATTACCAACAACATTCTTCTGGAAATCCGTGACGAGCTCTACACGCATATCCAGACCTTAAGCTTCAGCTTTTTCGATACCCGCCCGGCCGGAAAGATTCTGGCGCGCATCATCGGCGATGTCAACTCGTTAAAGGATGTGCTGAACGACGGTGTCACAAAGCTGATTCCGAACATTCTCACGATCATCGCCATTCTGGTGATCATGATGATCAAAAACATCTGGCTCTCCTTAAGTGCGATTCTCGTGCTGCCGCTGATCGCTATCGGCATGTATTTTATTCAGATCGTCGCACACAAGAGATGGCAGACATTCCGGAAAAAATCTTCCAATGTTACGGCGTATATCCACGAGGACTTCTCCGGTATCCGCATCATCAAGAGCTTTACCGCAGAGCAGGAATCGCAGGGCGAGTTTGACCGGCTTCTTCTTGAGCATCAGAACTCCTTCATCCATGCGGTCCGCCTAGCGGATGGTTTTTCCGCTGTGATCGAAGTGACATGGGGCATCGGAACGTTTCTTCTGTATTTTATCGGTATTTCCGTGCTCGGCGTGGATGCCGTTCCGATCGGTACGTTCACGGCATTTGCGATGTATCTGACGATGTTCTGGGATCCGATCCAGAACCTGGCCGGTTTTTACAACAAGCTGATCACGAACCTTTCCGCTGCGGAGCGAATCTTTGAGATCCTCGACACACCGGCGGAGGTTGCCGACAAGCCTGGCGTCACAGAACTGCCGCCGATCAAAGGAGAAGTAACGTTCGACCACGTCAGCTTTGCCTACTCCGATGATCCGGACACGCTGGTTTTAAAAGATGTCAGCTTTACAGCGGCTCCCGGTGAGACGATCGCACTCGTCGGCCCGACTGGCGCTGGAAAGACGACCATTGTCAATCTGATCAGCCGTTTCTACAACATTACCTCGGGAACGGTCCGCGTCGACGGCCACAGCCTGACAGATGTCTCCATCAACAGTCTGCGTGCGCAGATGGGCGTTATGACCCAGGACAACTTTCTCTTCTCCGGCACGATTCGCGACAACATTGCGTATGGAAAGCTCGATGCCACGGAGGAAGAAATCATTGCCGCCGCAAAGGCCGTGCATGCCCATGACTTTATCATAGAACTGCCGGACGGCTACGACACCGAGATCAGCGAGCGCGGTGCCCGTCTTTCCAACGGCCAGCGCCAGCTTCTCGCCTTTGCCAGAACGATGGTGTCCGATCCGCGGATTCTGATTCTCGACGAGGCGACGTCCAGCATCGACACACAGACAGAAATTCAGGTGCAGCAGGGAATCGAAAGCCTGTTGAAGGGCCGTACCTCGTTCATCATTGCGCACCGTCTTTCTACTATTAAAAATGCGGACCGGATTTTTGTGATCGACCACGGAAAGATTTTCGAGCAGGGAACCCACGACGAACTGATGGCAAAACAGGGCGCGTACTACCAGCTCTACCAGGCACAGTTCCGCCGGGTATCCTAAAATCAAGAAATTTTCTCAAAACTGCCTTTCTTTTTTACAGGGAAAGGCAGTTTTTTTCCCTCTTTTCTATAACTGGTTTTCCTTTCCTTGACAAATGAATCCTCCTGCTATATGATGATAACTGATCTTTTTTCGGGGACATTTGTTCCCGTCTGCCGCTTCCCACTCCTGCGGCATTTGTCACGAAACAGTCTGATACGGAGCTTTTTCGAATGCCTCCGTGTTTTCTTTCAGAAAGGAGTATCATGACATTTTTTTCAAAAAAAAACGTTACGCCTTCTCCTCCTTCCTGCCCTCCTTCTTCTGACGGGCTGTGCGGGATCCTCAAAAGAGACGGCGGATTCCCAGGAGAACACGAAACTCTCCGCCGTGGCGACCATTTTTCCGCAGTATGATTTTCTGCGCGCCATCGGCGGCGATCACCTCGATCTCCACATGCTGCTTTCCCCGGGTGCGGAAAGTCACTCGTTTGAACCGACACCGGGCGATATGATTACGGTTTCCGAATGTGATCTCTTCGTCTACGTCGGCGGCGATTCCGATGCCTGGGTCGAGACAATCCTTGATTCTGTCGATACCTCGAACAAAGAGGTAGTGACGCTGATGGACTGCGTTGACACCGTTGCCGAGGAAACCGTCGAGGGAATGGAGACCCACGGCCACGCACACGATCATGAGGACGAGGATGCGCACGACCATGAGGACGAAGATGCAGATCACGAGGATGTACACGACCATGAGGACGAGGATACACACGACGAATCTTCCCATGATCATGCGCACGAATCCCACGGCGAACAGGACGAGCACGTCTGGACCTCGCCGAAAAATGCAATGCGGATTGTCCAGAAGCTCTGTGATTCCCTCTGCCGCCTCGACCCGGAGCATGCGGATGAATACCAGGCAAACACCGCCTCGTATCTTGCTTCGCTTGCCTCCCTCGATGAGGAATTTTCCGATGTCACCGCAACTGCAAGCCGCCATACCATTGTTTTCGGCGACCGTTTCCCGTTCCGCTACTTTGCGGACACCTACGGCCTCGACTACTACGCGGCGTTTCCCGGCTGCTCCTCGGAATCCGAGGCAAGTGCCAAAACCCTTTCTTTTTTAATTGATAAAATCAAGGAAGAACAGATTCCCGTCGTTTTCCACACCGAGCTGTCCAATGAACAAATGACGGACTCCATCTGTGAGGCGACTGGCGCGAAAAAGCTGCTGCTTCATTCCTGTCACAATGTATCCAAAGATGATTTCGAAAGCGGCGCTACGTATCTCTCCCTCATGGAACAGAACGTTTCCGCATTAAAGGAGGCTTTAAACTAAATGGCTCTACTTACCTGCAGTGATGTCACCTTCTCCTACGAGGGCATCCCGGTCCTGACCGATGTCAACTTTGCCCTGGAAGCCGGCTCCTACCTCTGTATTGTGGGCGAGAACGGTTCCGGAAAAAGTACTCTGATCAAGGGACTGCTTCACTTAAAAAATCCGTCCACCGGCTCGATCACAACCGGCGACGGGCTTCATCCAAGCGAGATCGGCTATCTGCCGCAGCAGACCGCCGCACAAAAGGATTTCCCGGCGAGCGTCTGGGAAGTCGTGCTGTCCGGCCGGCAGAACCACCCGCATTTCCCGCCGTTTTACACAAAGGCAGACAAAGAGGACGCGCTCCGCAATATGGAGCTTCTCGACCTCCTTCCATTAAAGAAACGATGCTACCGTGATCTCTCCGGCGGCCAGCAGCAGCGTGTGCTTCTCGCTCGTGCGCTTTGCGCCACAAAGAAACTGCTGCTCCTCGACGAGCCGGTCACTGGCCTTGACCCGGTCATGACAAACGAAATGTACCAGCTCATCCGCCGCATCAACCGCGAGCAGAACGTTACGATCATCATGGTTTCCCACGATATTCGCAATATTCTGCCGGACGCAACGCACATTCTCCAGCTCGACCAGAAGCAGGTCTTCTTCGGTCCGACGAACGAGTATCTGAAAACCGAGGCTGGAAAACAGTTTTTAGGAGGTGCCGACTTATGATTTCGAATCTGCTGAAAATGCTTTCTTATCCGTTTATGCAGCGTGCCCTTGTGGTCGGTATTCTCGTCTCGTTGTGCGCCGCACTGCTTGGCGTCAGCTCGTGTTAAAGCGCTACTCCATGATCGGCGACGGCCTCTCCCATGTCGGATTCGGCTCTCTTGCGATTGCAACGGCACTCGGTTTTGCTCCGCTTGCCTTCACAATCCCTGTCGTCGTGCTTGCCGCCTTTCTGCTGCTCCGCATGAACGAATCCAGCAAGATCAAAGGCGACGCCGCCATCGGCCTGATTTCAAGCTCTGCGCTTGCGATCGGTGTCATCACGGTTTCGTGGTCGAGCGGCATGAACACCGATGTCAACAACTACATGTTCGGAAGCATCCTTGCGATGAGTGATGAGGACGTTGTTCTCTCCGTGGTGCTCTCCATTGTCGTGCTGATCCTGTTCGTCCTGTATTACAACCGTATTTTTGCCGTCACTTTCGACGAGACATTTGCCAAAGCAACCGGTGTCCGCGCAGAGTTTTACAACATGCTGCTGGCATTCTTAACCGCCATCACCACCGTCCTCGGCATGCGCATGATGGGCGCGCTTCTGATCTCCAGCCTGCTGATTTTCCCGGCACTGACCTCGATGCGTCTCTGCCATACCTTCCAGAGCGTGGTGATCTGCTCCGCGGTTCTCTCGGTGGTGTGCTTCCTTCTTGGCATGTCCCTCTCGTTTTTCCTGTCCTCCCCTGCCGGAGCGACGGTCGTAATCGTGAACCTGCTGGCATTCCTGATCTTTTCTGCGATTGCCAGAATCCGCGAGCATACCGCATAAAAAGTTTCCGATCTGACCTGCTTTGTTTTACTGGAGGTATTTTATGAATCGAATTGTAATTGCACTGTTAAAACCGTTTTCCTTCATCCCGGCGATTCTGATGATGTCGATGATTTTCTCCTTCTCTTCCCAGAACGGAACGGAATCCTCACAGCTCAGTGAAAAAGTGGCGCGCGGCATTTCATCACGATCGACACATCATGGACCGCGGATGGATGATGAGAAGATCCAGGAACTGCTGACGAGTATCAGTACCCGGTGCGGAAGCTGGCTCATATGACAGAGTACTGTCTGCTTGCAATCTGTGTTTCGCTTCCGCTCTACGTCTACGGCCTGCGCGGCTTCGCGCTCACGTTTCTTGCCGGCATCCTCTGTGTCGCCTTTGCCGCGAGCGATGAGTTCCACCAGACGATGGTCGCCAACCGCGGCCCGTCGGTAAAGGACGTCGGCATCGACAGCATCGGCGTTCTCTTCGGCATCACGTTTGTACGGCTGTTCTGCTGGATTGCACTCGGCGGAAATACGAAAAAAAGAAAGCGGCGCAGACGGCGTTACTATTACTAAAAATATTGGATAACAGAAAAATCCCCGTTGGAAAAATCATTTCTCCTGAAACTGATTTTCCCAACGGGGATTTTTTCATTTTTCTTAAAAACAGCTCTTAGGAAAGTGAATCCGCATACGCCTGAATATCTGCCTTCATCTGAATCCAGGCATCCTCATGCTCCACGTAGTACAGAGGGCAGAGCTTTTCGGTTACATCATAGTGACGGATCACATCGTCCGAAGTCAGATTGAACCGCTTGCATAAGAAACCGGCGAGCTGGACCACAGAATTGTATGTCTCATCGGTAAATTCACCGCTGTCATCCGGGTGGCAGCATTCAATCGAGATCGTATCGAAATTACGCTGGTTCGATGCATACGACCATTCACTCGTCGGGATACACTGAACGACTTCTCCCTCGATGCCGACGACGAAATGGCTGCTGGCCTGCGCCTCCTGCGTCTCAGGCAGGTTTTCAAAGTAATCACGGTTCTGCATCGCCGTGCTTCCCGGGTTTGCGGTGTAGTGAATAACGATACCGTCCACCTTTTTCAGCCTCGTCTGCGGTCTGGACCAGCTGTTCGGCGTCAGAAGCTCCACATCAATCGGCGGAGCGCCGGTCCAGTCGGTGATATCGTTGTCCTCATAATCAGAACCGGAATAGTCAACGGCCGTGATATCACTTGCCGTTTTTGCCACACGGCGGATGCCGCTGTAAATGCCGACGCAGATCAGCACCACCAGAACTCCCGTCAGAAACATTCTGCGGTGAAGCTGGCGCTGCCTCTGTTTTCTTGTCATTTTTCCCCGTCTCTTCTGTGCCATATGTTCTCTCCCCGCTGCAAATAAGCGCCCCCTCATTTGAAAAGGCAGAAGCTGAAAAGTTTCTGCCCTTTCCCCCTTCTGCCTTTTGCGACTTTTTATTCTTATTTATCGTCCACGCTGTAGTTCGGAGCCTCTTTGGTGATGTGGATATCATGCGGATGGGACTCTTTTAAGGATGCTGCGGAAATCTTCACAAATTTTCCGGTCTCCTTTAAGGTCTCAACATCTTTCGCTCCGCAGTAGCCCATACCGGAACGAAGTCCGCCGATCAGCTGGAATACAGTGTCCTCTACGAGGCCTTTGTATGCTACACGGCCTTCCACACCTTCCGGAACCAGTTTCTTGGCGCCGGTCTGGAAGTAACGGTCTTTGCTTCCGTTCTCCATGGCTGCGATGGATCCCATTCCACGGTATACTTTGTATTTTCTTCCCTGGAACAGTTCGAAATCTCCCGGGCTCTCATCGCATCCTGCGAAGATGCTTCCCATCATGCAGACATTGGCACCGGCTGCGATAGCCTTTGTCATGTCTCCGGAGTACTTGATACCGCCGTCGGCGATGATCGGAGTTCCGGTCTTCTTTGCTTCCGCATAGCAGTCCATAACGGCTGTGATCTGCGGTACACCGATACCTGCAACGACACGGGTCGTACAGATAGAACCAGGTCCGATACCGACTTTAACAGCGTCTGCTCCGGCTGCGATCAGGTCTCTTGTTGCCTCTGCGGTTGCCACGTTTCCGGCGATTACCTGCAGATCCGGATAATGCTCTTTGATGAGACGAAGTGTTTTGAAGATATTTGCGGAATGTCCGTGAGCGGAGTCGATGACGATCACGTCTACGTGTGCTTTTACCAGCGCATCGACACGATCGAGCACGTTTGCCGTGATGCCGACTGCGGCACCGCAGAGCAGACGTCCCTGCTCATCCTTGGCGGACAATGGTACTTGATGGTTTTCTCGATATCTTTGATGGTGATCAGACCTTTGAGGTTGAAATCGTCATCGACAATCGGAAGTTTTTCTTTTCTGGATTTTGCAAGGATTGCTTTTGCCTCGTCCAGCGTAACGCCTACTTTTGCAGTGATCAGGTTTTCGCTGGTCATGGACTCTTTGATTTTCTTGGTGAAATCAGTTTCAAACTTCAAATCACGGTTTGTAATAATACCAACCAGTTTTCCGTTCTCGGTAATCGGGACACCGGAAATACGGAATTTTGCCATCAGATTATTGGCATCTTCCAGGGTGTGCTCCGGAGACAGATAGAACGGATCGGTGATAACACCGTTCTCAGAACGTTTTACTTTGTCTACTTCTTCTGCCTGCTGCTCAATCGACATATTCTTGTGAATAATACCGATTCCTCCCTGACGTGCCATGGCAATTGCCATACGGTGTTCTGTAACCGTATCCATGCCGGCGCTCATCATCGGGATGTTCAGCTTGATCTTCTTGGTCAGATGCGTAGTCAGATCTACCATGTTTGGGGTTACTTCAGAATACTGCGGAACCAGAAGCACATCATCGAAGGTAATACCATCACCAATAATTGTACCCATTTTCTTATCTTCCTTTCTTCTTAAGTCTTTTTGATTTATCACCTAATTTAACACAAAACAAAAAAGCTGTCAATCCATAAATACTTTTCTTGGTGCGCGGTTGCGGATATCTTTTAACATCACTTCATCCGGTTCGAAGATCACCATCTGCATTGTGTTGTCCTTGGAGATCACAAATGCATACGGTTTGTGGCCCTGTCCTTCGATTCCGGAGGAATAGTTGTAACGTTTGATGCTCTGATTGTTTTTGTAGGAATCGAGCTGATGGGACTGGTACGGAGCCAGGATTTCCATGTTGGAAAGCTCATAGCTTGCGGCTCTTTTTCTTCTTGACTGCGAATAGATACGGTCGATGTCGAGCTCGCCGTTGACGTACAGATACTCAAACTCTACCGAAAGCTTCGGGATAAAAATATAGTCTACGATTCCAAGTACCAGCGCAAGAAGCAGAATCAGCGGATTCATCATAATTCCTGCGGCTGCAAAAAGAACGGTAAAGAAGATCAGAACTCCTTTGATCGCCTTGTCTTTTCCTGTCTGCTGTTTTTTCACCAGCACTTCTGTGTACAGATCACTCATTTACTCCATCCTCCTCAAGATATTCGATCAGTTTTGCTGCATTGTCCGTGTTCTTGGAGTTGACCACAACGGTCAGGTAACACGGCTCATAGTACGTAAGGCCCATATCCTGGTATTTCTTCAGCTTGGAAATATCGAGCAGGTATCTCCCGCCTTTATCCCGTACTTCTCACACGTCGCTTCGTCAAACAGTGTGGACAGATCCAGAAAATAATCGTCTTTGCTGTAGTTGTCGTACACGGCCTGTGAACAGATCAGAACATCCATGCTCTGTGCGGCAATCACGGCTGTGAATTTCATCAGCGTGTTGTAATCCGCGTTTTCCAGGTTTTCACCGAAGCTGTAGCTCGTATCGATGCTTACCTTTTCGTACTTATCTCCGGTTCCGAGCGCTTCTTTTAGGTCCTCCTCGATCGGACTTACATCCTGCAGTCCTGCGTAATCCACTACGGCAATGCTCACGAGGTCATAATACTTCGCATTTTCATGGATATTCACAATCGTGCCGATGATGAAGATAACAGCGATGATGCCGAAAATGACAGCCTTGTAGTATTCCCAGATATAGGCCAGTTTCTCTTTAAAATTCATTTTCGACAGCTTCTCTTTTTCGAGCTGCATCTTCTCCTTCCTTGTCATGTCGGATTCATAACGACTTGCCATGTGTGTTTCTTCTCCTTTGTTGTATTTCCCCCAACATCCTACAAATCAGTATAGCATAAAACGCCGGAAGCGTCCATATACGCCGCCCGGCGAAAGCATGAAAACTTTCTGAAATTTTTTGTAACGATTCAGAGCCATGCGAAATGGAAGAAAAACTTTCCACTAAAAAACCGGCCGGCAAAGACAGGACTTCGGAACCCATGTTCCGCTACGGTCTTTGCCAGCCGGTTTTCTTATTTTGTTTTACCAGACATTTTTATCCCGGAAATTACATCATTCCCATTCCACCGTCTGCGCCTGCCGGCATAGCCGGAGCCGGCTCTTTGATGGTTGAAACAACGGATTCTGTGGTCAGCAGGGTTGCGGAAACGCTGGTAGCGTTCTGCAGTGCGCTTCTGGTAACCTTAACCGGATCAAGGATACCAGCCTGGATCATGTCTACATACTCTTCGTTGTATGCATCAAATCCAACACCTACTTTGGACTCTTTTACTTTGTTGATCACAACAGCGCCTTCCAGACCTGCGTTTGTTACGATGTGGAACAGAGGAGCCTCGAGTGCTTTCTGTACGATTCTTGCACCGATCTTCTCGTCGCCGTCCAGGCTGTCAATCAGCTCTGTAAGCTGTGTTGTTACATGGATGTATGCAGAACCGCCGCCTGCGATGATACCCTCTTCTACGGCTGCTCTCGTTGCATTTAAAGCATCCTCCATACGGAGTTTTTCTTCTTTCATCTCGGTCTCGGTTGCTGCACCTACACGGATAACAGCTACGCCGCCTGCCATTTTTGCCAGTCTCTCCTGCAGTTTCTCTTTATCGAACTCAGAAGTGGTCTCCTCGATCTGGGATCTGATCTGGCCGATTCTTGCTGCGATGGCATCTTTTGCGCCGGCACCGTCAACGATAACGGTGTTCTCTTTCTGAACTTTAACAGATTTTGCACGTCCGAGCATTTCCAGAGTAGCGTCTTTTAATTCCAGACCAACTTCCTCGGAGATCACCTGGCCGCCGGTCAGGATTGCGATATCCTCGAGCATTGCTTTTCTTCTGTCGCCGTATCCCGGTGCTTTGACAGCTACTACGTTGAAGGTTCCGCGCAGTTTGTTGATCACGAGTGTCTGGAGAGCCTCGCCCTCTACGTCCTCAGCGATGATCAGCAGTCTTGCGCCGCTCTGTACGATCTGCTCCAGCAGCGGAAGAACTTCCTGAATGTTGGACAGTTTCTTATCGGTAATCAGGATATATGGATTGTCGAGAACGGCTTCCATTTTCTCCATATCGGTGCACATATAAGCGGAGATATATCCACGGTCGAACTGCATACCTTCTACCAGCTCCAGCTCGTTCTGCATGGTCTTGGACTCCTCGATGGTGATAACGCCGTCTTTGGAAACTTTTTCCATAGCGTCAGCTACCATCTGGCCTACTTCTTCGCTTCCGGAAGAAACAGCTGCAACTTTTGCAATCTGCTCTTTGCCTGCTACCGGCTGGCTCATCTCTGCAAGGATCTGAACAGCTTTATCGGTTGCTTTCTTCATTCCCTTACGAAGAACGATCGGGTTCGCACCTGCTGCCAGGTTTTTCATTCCTTCGTTTACCATAGCCTGTGCCAGAACGGTTGCGGTTGTGGTGCCATCACCTGCTACGTCGTTGGTCTTTGCAGCAACTTCTTTGATGAGCTGTGCGCCCATGTTTTCAAAGCCGTCTGCCAGCTCGATCTCTTTTGCAATCGTAACACCATCGTTTGTGATGAGCGGAGCGCCGTACTGTTTGTCCAGAACAACGTTTCTTCCTTTCGGTCCAAGGGTTACACGTACGGTATCTGCAAGCTGGTTTACACCATTCTGAAGAGCGTTTCTTGCCTCTGCTCCATATTTAATCTCTTTTGCCATGATTGTCATGCCTCCTGATTTTTACTTGATTATTCTTTATTTTACAACTGCCAGAATGTCATCCTGTTTTACGATGATGTACTCTTCGTCTTCCAGTTTGACGTTGGTTCCTGCATATTTGGAATAGATTACCTGATCTCCGACTGCAACTTCCATTTTTACTTCTTTGCCGTCTTCTACTTTTCCAGGTCCTACTGCGATAACCTCAGCCTGCTGCGGTTTCTCCTGTGCCTGTCCCGGAAGTACGATACCGGATTTTGTGGTTTCCTCTGCTTTTAACTCTTTTAATACAACTCTGTCACCTAAAGGTACTAACTTCATTTATGTTTCCTCCTTCAAGATTTCATTCAGTTTTATTTATTAGCACTCAGTTCATTCGAGTGCTACTTGATGGTTCTTACTATAGTGTTTTCCACCTCATTTCGCAAATGCATAAATTTTGTAATTCTCTTTTTTCTCTCGTGATAGCTCTTAATTTCTCTTATTTCCTCGTTTTTTCTTATTTTGGCAATTTTTTCATATTTTATACTCTCTTTAGAATCTAATTATAGTTTATTCCTAAAAACGGGAATGATACCATTTTTTCCGCTCCCCGAATGCTTTTTTGCACAAAAAGAAACGGCGCCATTCTTAAACGGCTCCGATTCTTTTCTACATTCCACTTTTTTATTTTTTCGCCTCGTCCGGATGGGCATCGCCCTTTCCTTTCAGGTTCTTTCTTGCTTTGATCTCGTCGAGTTCATCAAAGATATAATCATTTAATACCTTGATATACGTTCCCTTCATACCGCTGGAACGGGACTCGATGACGCCTGCGCTCTCGAATTTGCGGAGGGCATTTACGATGACGGATCTTGTGATGCCGACGCGGTCTGCAATTTTGCTTGCAACCAGAATGCCCTCATCCCCGTTCAGTTCATCAAAGATATGGATGATGGCTTCCAGTTCGGAGAAGGACAGCGTGTTGAATGCGGATTTAACCACCTGAACCTTACGGTTTTCCTCCACATTTTCCTCGTTGACGGAACGCATCATTTCCAGTCCGACAACGGTTGTGCCGTACTCACTGACGATGATATCGTCGATATCGTACTGCGGGGTGCAGCGGTACATAAATACGGTACCAAGGCGTTCTCCGGCGATCTCGATCGGGCAGATAATTGCGGTGTAGCGCTCTACACCAGGCCGCTCAAAGCCGAGGGTCTGTAAATTGACGTTCTCTTTTGTGGAGAGTACGCCGAGGAGACGCTCGTTTAATGCGGCATCGACATAACCGCCCACCTTATCCTCGATCAGCTCTGTAATTTCTTCCACGCCCGGGCAAAGGCTGATGCCCAGCACTTTTCCTTTTTTACTGATCACCAGGATATTGGAACTTAACGTTTCCATCAGGACTTCACAGATATCGTTGAACACGACCTTCGTGGAGTGATTGTTATGAAGCAGTTTGTTGATTTTTCTGGTTTTATCCAGCAGTTGTACGCTCATGTTCTTCTCCTTTCTTTATTTTCTGCATTTTTTTGGCGTATCCGCCGAAAAAATGCACACTGATGCCTTTTTCAGACAACCCTTAAAACTAAGCTCATTCTATCATGTAGTTTTCCGGAAATCAATATATTTTTCAGAAAACTATAAATTTTATAAAAATTCATGCTAAATTTTTTCGGATCTTCCTGTTTTTCCGCCGCGATAAGCAAAAAAACGGCCTGCACCAGTTTTTCACCAGTACAGACCGCTTTGTCATTCTCAGTCTTCGTCTTTCTTTTCGCGTGCTTCTACATAGCCGCACTGCTCGTCCGCGCAGACCAGCTTATTGCCTTTTCCAGCATATAGCCGCCGCACTGCGGGCATTTCTTGGCAGACGGTTTCTGCCAGGACATGAAATCGCATTCCGGATTGTTTTCGCATCCATAATATTTCCGTCCTTTTTTCGTCTTGCGCAGGATCACTTCTTTTCCGCACTTCGGACACGGAACACCGATCTTTTCCAGATACGGCTTCGTGTTCTTGCAGTCCGGGAATCCCGGGCAGGCGAGGAATTTTCCGTGCGGGCCGTATTTGACCACCATGTTGCGGCCGCAGTTCTCGCAGATGACATCTGTCACCTCATCCTCTACCTTAACTTCTTCGAGGTTCTTTTCTGCCTCTGTGACCGCCTCATAGAGATCCGCCAGAAGTTCTCGACTACTGTCTTCCACGGAACACTTCCATCTCCAACCCTGTCGAGCAGAGCTTCCATCGTTGCCGTAAAGTTGACATCCACGATGCTCGGGAATGCCTCTTTCATCATGTTGTTGACCACCTCGCCGAGCTCTGTCATGTAAAGGTTCTTGTTCTCCTTTGCCACGTAACGGCGGTTGATGATCGTTGTGATGGTCGGCGCATACGTACTTGGACGGCCGATGCCGAGTTCCTCAAGCATTTTGACAAGGGATGCCTCGGTGTAGTGTGCCGGCGGCTGTGTGAAGTGCTGCTGCGGATCCATCTTTTCCAGTGCCAGCTCCGTTCCTGCCTCCAGGCTCCGGACAGCGGCGTTTTTCTCTTTCTTTTCCTCATCCGGATCGGTGTAAACGGACATGAAACCATCAAATGCCAGACGGGAGGAAGCTGCTGTAAAGAGATACTCTCCTGCATTGATCCGTGCGGAAATTGTCTCATAGACGGCCGGCTGCATGCGGCTTGCCACAAAGCGTTTCCAGATCAGCTGATACAGGCGGAACAGATCTCTTGGCAGGGATTCTTTTACCATTACCGGTGTATTCGTCACATCGGTCGGACGGATGGCCTCGTGCGCATCCTGTGCCTTGCTGTTTTTATTCTCCGTCGTGTCCCCGCTTGCGGTATATTTTGTGCCGTACTGCTCCTGGATAAAGGAACGTGCTGCCGCATCGGCCTCCTCGCTGATTCGTGTAGAATCGGTACGCAGATAGGAAATCAGAGCGATCGTTCCCTTTCCCTTTACTTCCACGCCCTCGTAGAGCTGCTGCGCCAGACGCATCGTCTTCTGCGTGGAGAAGTTCAGCACCTTCGATGCTTCCTGCTGCAGGGTACTCGTGGTGAACGGAAGCGGCGCTTTCTTGGAACGCTCTCCTTTTTTCACTTCGGATACGGTAAAGGTCTCATTTTCCAGTCCCTTTAAGATTTCATCGAGCTGCTCTTTCGTCTCGATCGCCATCTTTTCACTGCCTTTGCCGTGGAATTTTGCGACGAGCGGTTTCTTCTCGCCCGGAATTTTCAGATCTGCTTCCAGTGTCCAGTATTCTTTCGGAATGAACGCATTGATCTCATCCTCGCGGTCGCCGATGATGCGCAGTGCAACGGACTGCACACGGCCGGCGGAAAGTCCGCGTTTGATTTTCTTCCATAACAATGGGCTGATTTCATAACCTACCATACGGTCGAGGCAGCGGCGCGCCTGCTGCTCGTCCACCAGGTTCATATCGATGTCGCGTGCCTGTTTGATCGACGCTTTGACTGCTGATTTTGTGATCTCGTTGAAGGTGATGCGGCGCATCTTGTTCTCATCGAGATTCAGCGCAATCGACAGATGCCAGGAAATTGCCTCTCCCTCGCGGTCAGGGTCAGTTGCGAGATAAACTTTATCTGCTTTTTTTGCGGCTTTTCGAAGAGATGCCAGAAGCTCTCCTTTTCCGCGGATGGTGATATATTTTGGTTCAAAGTCATGTTCTACATCAATTCCAAGCCGGCTTTTCGGCAGATCGCGCACATGGCCCATAGATGCTGCAACTTCGTAATTTGCTCCGAGATACTTTTTCACCGTCTTGACTTTTGCCGGTGATTCCACTATTACAAGATATTTTGCCACCTCTGATGCCTCCTGAATACATATTTTTATAACTGTCCAGATCTATATTGCGTTTTTCATATCGCATAGTTCTGCATCATTACAAATTCCAGAATAATTCCTAAATTAGTCGTAACTTCCACTGACTATACACCAAAAAGTTTTTTCTTGCAAGTGTTTTCCATTTTTAAAATGTACCATTTTTCGATGTTTCCCGGCAAAATAACAGGATTTTTTCTATTTTTTAACGATTTTTCCTGATTTTTTTC